>ENA-UOXV01000012-UOXV01000012.1-marine-metagenome-genome-assembly--contig:-NODE-12-length-184437-cov-16.888959_pt1 | contig 184437 bp, 165 predicted proteins | sample MGYA00238165_ERZ766961 | MGnify/ENA primary metagenome ERZ766961 (study PRJEB28924, sample SAMN03173240) | marine metagenome | biome: Marine; feature: Water; material: Subsurface seawater | place...
AGAGAATGCTAGAATGAAGTGAGGGTAAGGATGGCTCCGCAAGCAGGACTCGAACCTGCGACAAGCTGATTAACAGTCAGCTGCTCTACCAACTGAGCTATTGCGGAATAGATCATTCTGGGTAGGAGCGCCTAATAACAGTATTTTGATTGCAACGACAAGTGTAATTATTCCTTTTTTTGATAAAAATTTATTTTCTTGCTGTTTTAAATTTTAATATTACACCTAAATTTATATTACAGTTTTAAAAATGAGAGCAGTTATGAGAGATATAAAACATTATAGTGATTTTTGGCCTTATTATTTACGCGAGCATAGTTCACCAGCAACTCGAGGATGGCACTATGTTGGAACTGGTATAGGCACATCAATTTTAATTTATGTAATGCTTACCGGAACTTTGAAATTTCTTCCTTTAGTATTCATATCAGGTTATTTTTTCGCTTGGATGAGTCATGCCATGATAGAAAAAAACAAACCAGCTACTTTTACTTACCCAATTTGGTCTTTGATTTCAGACTTTAGAATGTTTTTCTGTTTTTTATCAGGTAATATGAAATCAGAATTAAAAAAAGCTGGGTTAAATAAATAAACCATAAAAAATATTTTCTAAGTAGTTTATTAATTGGTAGAGCTACCTCCTATAGTAAGATTTTCTACATAAAGACTGGGTTGCCCTACACCTACGGGAACGCCCTGACCAGCTTTCCCGCAAACCCCTATGCCTGGATCAAGTTTTAAGTCATTGCCTATATGCTTGATTTGGGTCAGCACCGTTGGTCCATCACCAATTAAAGTTACCCCTTTGAGAGGTTCCTCTATTTTGCCATTTCTCACTCTGTATGCCTCAGTACACTGAAATACAAATTTTCCGCTGGTTATATCGACCTGTCCTCCACCAAAGTTAGGTGCATAGATTCCATCTTTTAATTCACTTAACATTTGCTTTGGCTCACTCTTACCTGAGAGCATAAAAGTATTTGTCATACGGGGCATTGGTGGGTGAGCAAAAGATTCACGTCTACCATTTCCTGTGGTCTTCACACCAAGAAGCCTTGCATTCATTCTATCTTGCATGAATCCTGTCAGTATGCCGTCCTCAATCAAAGTTGTTCGGGAAGTGGCCGTACCCTCGTCATCTATAGTGAGTGATCCTCTACGACCTGGTAAAGTTCCATCATCAACTATAGTAACCCCTTTACTTGCGACGCGTTCACCGAGCTTACCGGAAAAAGCTGAAGTACCTTTACGTATGAAGTCACCTTCTAGTCCATGTCCCATTGCTTCATGCAATAACACACCGGGCCAACCAGGTCCTAATAAAACATCCATTTGCCCAGCCGGTGCAGGCACTGACTCTAAGTTTACTTTTGCACCCCTTAATGCTTCTTGAGCCAAAGGCTTCCAAAATGAAGGATCAATGTATGAGTCATATGATTGCCTTCCACCAGCGCCAGCATAGCCATTTTCTCTTCGTCCATTTTTTTCAGCTGTAATGGATACATTTAGTCTGACTAAGGGTCTAATATCATCATAGCGTTCTCCACCAGAACGCATAATACTGATTGCACGTCTATTGCCACTCATTGTAACTGATACTTGAACTACGGATGAGTCTAATGCCCTGCAATAAGCATCTATTTCTTTTAGTAGATCAACTTTTACTCCAAACACAGGATCACCTGTAGGGTCAAAATCCTCGTAAAGTTTAGCATTTGTACGAGCTGGGGCGCAGGCAGGGGACCTTTTGTAGCCATCTTTAACCATATTGACTGAGTTGGCTGCACGAGATAATGAACTAGCTGTAAGGTCTGTACTTTGAGCAAATCCACTCATCTCGCCCACTACACAACGCAACCCAAAGCCGCGGGATGAATCAAAGCTTGCAGTTTTGAGTCTACCGTCATCAAAAGTAAGTGCTTCTGAAACACTACGTTCTACAAAAAGCTCTCCATCATCGGCTCCTAAAAATACATCGTCAATTTGACGTTGGGCCTCCTCAGGTGTGAGATCACATTCTTCAAAAATAAAGTCAGTCATATTTATTCAATCTTATTGTATATTTAATAATCTCAATAATGAACTTACAACTTTAAACAAGTAATATTCTGCGACAATCCGCGCGGCATTTGCGACTGACATTTGTGTTGATGTAGCTCTATAAGACATCAATGTAGTAGACTCACCTCTGCCAATATTTAGGATAACAAACAAATCATGCGAATAGTTAGTAATATATTAAAAAGCTTAGTAATTTTATTTACTATGCCGAGTGTAGCTTTCGCCAATAAACCCACTGACGGTGGATATTGGTTACAGGATGCAGCCACGCCAGTTATGGAAGAGCTTACAAAGTTACATAATTTTGTTTTTTGGATTATTGTTGCAATCACTTTATTTGTTATGGTTTTGATGGGTTGGATTATGTTCCGTTTTTCTGCAAAAAGAAATCCTACTGCTTCTATGACAACTCATCATGTAGGTCTCGAAGTGGCTTGGACTATAGTACCAATAATTATACTTTTGGTTATGGTTGTTCCAAGTATGCGTCTTTTATACTTTCAAGACGCTCTTCCTGAAACAGATATGACTATAAAAGTGACTGGTAACACTTGGAATTGGGAATATGCATATCCTGACTTCCCTAATGTGGAATCATTTATATCTAATCCATTAGAGAAAGAAGAAGCCGGGGATTTGTATCTCCTTAAAACAGATGCTGCGCTTGTTGTTCCAGTAGATACTAAAATAAAAGTATTAATAACATCATCAAATAATCTGCATTCTTTTGCGGTACCTGCTTTTGGAGTCAAGATGGATGCCGTTCCTGGTAGAATTAACGAAACTTGGTTTGAGGTTAACCCTGGAAAAGAAGGAACATATTTTGGACAATGCTCAGAATTGTGTGGCGTTAATCATTACAAAATGCCAATTGAAATTGAAGTTGTAAGTAAAGATGAGTTCAAGTCTTGGATTGCTAATGATGGAGCTTTTACCAAAACACTAACGTCAAACTACACTGCCTCTATTGAAGCTCAAGATTAGGAGATAGGTCATGGTAAGTACAACATATGATGATCATGATGACGGCAAACCTGGTTTTTTTGCTAGATGGTTCTATTCAACTAACCATAAAGATATAGGAACATTATACTTAATATTCGGAATTATATCAGGTATTATTGGTGGTTACTTATCTCTTATGATGCGAATGGAATTGGCTGAACCAGGAATTCAGATTTTCGAAAATGGTCATGCTTATAATGTTTTCGCATCTATGCACGGTCTAATAATGATCTTTTTCATGGTCATGCCTGCGATGATTGGAGGTTTTGGAAATTGGTTTGTTCCCATAATGATTGGAGCTCCAGATATGGCATTTCCTCGAATGAATAACCTTTCATTTTGGCTTCTTCCCGTTGCTTTAATTTGTTTGCTTATCAGCTTTTTTGTGCCGGGTTCTGCATCAGGTAATGGTTTTGGGGGCGGATGGGTAATGTACCCGCCTCTTTCTACAAGTGGCGCGCCAGGACCTGCTTTTGATTTTATAATTATTGGCTTACTTGCAGCTGGTTTTTCTTCAATATTTGGCGCGATTAATTTTATTACAACTATCTTAAATATGCGAGCACCGGGTATGACTATGCATAAAATGCCTTTGTTTGCTTGGTCAGTTTTAGTTACCGCCTTTTTACTACTCCTAGCTCTCCCAGTTCTTGCTGCCTCTTTGTTTATGCTATTTACGGATAGAATTGACGGTGGTACTGGATTTTTCGATCCAGCCATGGGTGGCGACCCTGAGATGTTTCAGCATCTATTTTGGTTTTTTGGGCACCCTGAGGTTTATATTATGATACTTCCCGCCTTTGGAATGGTATCACACGTTGTATCTACTTTCTCAAAAAAACCAATTTTTGGTTATTTAGGAATGGCTTACGCCATGGTAGCGATTGGTGTTGTTGGCTTTGTAGTATGGGCCCATCATATGTATACTGTTGGTATGGATGTTGACTTAAAGGCATACTTTCTTGCTGCAACATTAGTCATTGCTGTGCCTACAGGTGTAAAAATATTTTCATGGCTTGCTACAATGTGGGGCGGTTCGATCTCTTTTACTATTCCTATGCAATGGGCTTTAGCATTTATATTCTTATTTGTTATAGGAGGGGTTACTGGTGTTATGCTTGCTAATGCGGGAGTAGATGTTGCATTACATGATACTTACTATGTTGTGGCCCATTTCCATTATGTGTTATCCATGGGAGCTGTTTTTGGTATATTTTGTGGTTTTTACTATTGGTTTGGCAAAATGTCAGGGTATCTCTACAATAAATGGCTTGCAGCAATTCATTTTTGGTTATTTTTTATAGGTGTAAATGTCATATTCTTTCCACAGCATTTTCTTGGACTTAATGGGATGCCGAGACGCTATGTTGACTATCCGCAAGAATTTGAACTTTGGAACCAAGTATCATCATTTGGTGCATATATTACTTTAGCAGGGGTTGCTTTTTTCTTATTGATGTTGATTGAAGCATTTATTCGTAAAAGACCAGCTAGTGAAAATTATTGGGGAGAAGGTGCTACTACTCTTGAATGGACACTTTCTTCTCCTCCACCTTATCATCAGTTTAATACCTTGCCTCGTATTGAAGAAAATGATGAGCATTAGTGGTTAATTCTAATAATACCCTCGATACAAAGGCTACGTTATCTGACGTGGCCTTTAATACATCTGGTATTTCTTTAGCTAAACCCTCAGATTTTATTGCTTTGATGAAGCCTAGGGTGATGAGCTTGGTGGTTTTTACAGCCTGGGCTGGTCTAGTTCTTGCTCCTGGAAGTATATCGCTCTGGAATGGGTTTGTATCGATATTATGCATTGCAGCTGGAGCCGGTGCTTCTGGAGCATTAAATATGTGGTATGATGCTGATATTGATGCTGAAATGTCAAGAACAAAGAAGAGACCCTTACCTCAAGGTAAAATGCACCCTAGAGCTGCTTTAGGTTTTGGAATCCTAGTTAGCATAGCTTCAGTATGGATGCTACATATAGCATCTAATTTTGTTGCGGCATTACTGTTAGCATTTACTATATTTTTTTACTTGGTAATTTACACCATATGGCTCAAGCGTAGAACCCCTCAAAACATTGTGATTGGAGGAGCTGCGGGTGCATTTCCCCCTATGATTGGTTGGGCAGCCGTTACTGGAGACATTTCCTTGGACTCAGTTATGCTCTTTATGCTGATATTTATATGGACACCACCTCACTTTTGGGCATTAGCTTTGTATAAAACAATAGATTATGAAAAAGTTGGAATTCCTATGATGCCTAATGTTAAAGGACCGGCTTCAACACGTAAGCAAATTATGTTTTATTCTTTGGCTCTTTTTATTATTGCCATTCTTCCTATTTTTTCTGGCCTCTCTGGAAGCTTATATGCTGTTTGCTCTATACCGCTAAATATAGGATTTGTTGCTTTAGCATTTAAAGTTTGGAGATCTAAGGCTGGTGAAATTCCTGAAGACAAGACTGATACTTCCCTATACGCAGTAAAATCAGGTGATCGGGCTGCTCGGAATTTATTTGCCTATTCTATTGTGTATCTTTTTGCAATATTTAGCGTACTTGCAGCCGAAGCTTTGTTAACTTAAATTTTAGATACTTGTTTATTGATATAGCTATTTATTTCATTTTTTAGAACAGTCATTGGTACATTTCCTCCAAGCACTAAGGTGTCGTTAAAGCTTTTGTAATCAAAATTTGTACCAAGCTTTAATTTTGCATTCTCTCTTAATTTGTTAATAGCAGAATGACCCACTTTATAGCCACATGCTTGGCCTGGCCAGGCACAATAACGGTCTACTTCACTTTGAACTTCATCATAGCTTGATCCATTGTTCTGAATAAACCAATTAATTGCCTCTTCACGAGTCCATCTTTTAGCATGAAGACCTGTATCAACAACTAATCTACAAGCTCTAAACGCTAGAGATTGCAAGTAGCCTAAACGTCCTGCTGGAAATTCATTATATACACCAAGTTCATCAGCTATTTGTTGTGCATATAGCGCCCAACCTTCTGAGTATGCATTAAATGCTAAAAGAGAACGAATTAGAGGTTGTTTAAATGTGTATTCGCCTTGCCAAACATGGCCCGGTATTGCTTCATGATATGTTAAATCTGCAAGGTTGAACTTATTATGCAGATTTGTTGACCTTAAATTTATCCAAAAATGACCTGGCTGAGTTCCGTCGATAGAGCCTGCTCCACCATAAGCACCAGGTGCACCTGCTTCTATTTCTGGAGCAATTCGAGTAACCTCCAAAAAACCTGGTACTAATGTATTGAAGGCTTGGGGCATACGGTTTCTGATGTCCTTAATGACATCATCAATAAAGCTCATTATCTCAAGACGCCCGGGGTCTCCCTTTTTAAATAAATACCTGTCATCTCTACTTAATGCCAACATTCTATCACCCACAGAACCTTGCGAATATCCAACTGACTTCAATATAGGATCCATTTTTGAATGTAATGCTTTAAGCTCTTCTAATCCCATTTCATGAACTTCATCTGGAGTCATATCAGTAGTTGTTCCAGCTTTTAAAGCCCATGAATAGTATGCATCTCCATCTTTTTTAGCCCATACACCTGCATCCGATGTTGTAAGGGAATTTTTTGCGATATGTGCCTTAATTTGATTTTCCAGTGCAGGCTTTATATTTTCATTAGCGACCAAGATGGCATCAGAAAGGTATTTCTTATCAGCTTTTGAAGCCAAATTTTTAATAATAGTCCAATCTACGATATTACTGTTTCTTTGCTGTTGGAGTTGAGCAATTGTTTTTTGCATTAAAAAGTTAGGTAAAGTAACATTAGTTTGCCTTACTCTTTCTGTTTCACCATTCAGTTGATGAGCATATGACTTCATTCGTTCAATGTATTGTTCAGAATCTTGAGCTGTTTGAATGGAATGAGATGACTCTAAAAATGATGGAATTTCTACATAAGAACCAGTATTCTGCGAAACTATATAAGGACTATTTCTATAAGACCAATTAGGGTTTAGTACCGCAACATCACCAAATGAAAATTCAAAACCCTTTACTGCCAAATCGAATACTGATTTTACAACTTTTAAATTAAGTTGAGTTTCAGATGAAACATTTCTTAAACTAACATTTTTAAGTTTTTTCTGTAATTTTAATATATTTTTTTTGATATGGAGTTGTCCCTCAATCGACCGGTCTGTTAGTTGAGATTTAAATTTCTTATTAATACCTTTATCAATACCAGCGCTTGAAGCGCTTTCTGGATATGCAGATAATATGAATTTAGTAGCTTGCTCTAAAAGAACTTCGCCTGATATCGAGTCAGCATGTAAACCTGCGAAACTATTTGTTGCTATTGATGATGATACTGCTGCTGCTGAAGAGAATTTAAGAAGCTTACGTCTTGAAATAGCCATAAAGGAATACCCGTAATAGTAAGTAAACTAATGGCATGACAGTAATTATAATGCAAATTATCTCTATAAAAAATTTTATTCAATAAGCGACACTACGCCATACGGTATGCGTTGATAGATTGTAGTAAGTACTGTTGCATCCACATTTATGAGATAAAGTTATGAGAGAATATAGAAATAAACCCACGGATTTTCACAAGCCATCCGAAGATGAACTCGATGCCCGTAGAAAGCGAAGCATTGCAATAGCCGTTGGTTTGAGCTTGTTTATGGCGTTTGTATTTATTACAATGGTTTCAAGTGGAAATATCCCTAATGTCAGCTAATAGAAAAACTCTATCGCTTTTAATAGTTTTATGCTTTTCAATGCTTGGTTTAGGGTTTGCGTCTAAACCTCTATACGATACGTTTTGTCGAATAACTGGTTACGGGGGTACTACTGGGTATTCAAAAGACAATTTCTCAGAGATTTTAGAGCGCGCTGTGAAAGTAAATTTTGATTCAAATGTAAATGGTCTCCCTTGGGAGTTTTCACCTGAGCAATCTGACATGTCTATAAAGCTTGGTCAAACAGGGCTGGCGTATTACAAAGTTAAAAATACTAGTAATAAAGCTTTGATTGGTACTGCTACATTTAATGTAACCCCTATAAAGGCTGCACCTTTTTTTATAAAAACAGAATGTTTTTGCTTTACAGAACAACGTATTGAACCTGGCCAAGAGTTATCAATGCCAGTTATATTTTTTGTTGATCCACAATTAGATGAAGATCAAAGATTAGCTGATGTGAAGGATATAACTCTCTCATATACTTTTTTTGATGTTAAAAGTGCAAATGAGAATCTAACTGCGGCGCAAGGCCGCGAGGTACTAAACTAACACACTAGAGTATTGCAGGCTGCACGGACCTTGTTTATAGGATGATGGAAATAAGCATCTTCGAATCGTAGGTGCATGTAAATCTTGAGGTATTTATGGCCGGTCACGCTGTTGAACACGATTATCACTTAATACCGCCAAGCCCGTGGCCATTTTTATCTGGATGTGCTGCATTGGTCTGGGGACTTGGAATGGTTACGTTTTTTGCTGGTCTAGTTGACCGAACAGGCGAATCTCCCATGACAGAATGGTTTTTTGCCAACGGATTAGATACTTTAAAATCATCATTAATCGGTGACGGCTCAATCTCTGGTGGATGGATAATCCTTTTGGTTGGTTGTCTATTTGCTGCTTATGTGATGTATGGCTGGTGGAAAGATGTAGCTGCTGAATCAGAAGCCGGTGATCATACTCCAGTTGTAGACATTGGACTGCGCTACGGTATGATTATGTTTATCATGCAAGAAGCAATGTTTTTTGTTGGATGGTTTTGGATGTTTTTTGAATTAGGCCTTTTTCATAAGGTACGAGCTACTTGGAATCCAGATATTCTTGAGAATGCAGCTGGTTATGCAGAGTCAATGGCCCCTGGTGTTACATCAGTTGACCCTTGGCATTTGCCCTTAATGAACACATTGGTGTTGTTACTTTCGGGAACGACTGTTACTTGGGCTCATCATGCTTTGATGCATAATGATCGTAAAGGAGCAAAATGGGGATTATTCCTTACGATAGCCTTAGGCGTTATATTTACTTGGTTGCAATTGATCGAATATGCTGAGTTATTTCATTTACGTGAAAGTGGTCACGAGGCCTGGATTGGAAATAATGCTTATGGATCAGCCTTCTTCATGGCGACAGGCTTCCACGGATTCCATGTTTTAATAGGTACAATATTTTTATTCGTGTGTTGGGTGAGGTTACTGAAGGGTGGCTTTAAACCTGAAAAACACTTTGGTTTTGAAGCAGCTGCTTGGTACTGGCATTTTGTAGATGTTGTTTGGTTATTTCTCTTTGCTTTTGTATACATCATATTTGCTATGAATGGAGCTGCTCATTAGCAGAGAAGGGTTATCTCCATTTGCCACAGGGTTTAGGGGGCTTTGCCCTAAATGTGGTGAAGTTAAATCTTCAAAGATAGAACTTTGAGGAAAATACACTTTAATCCTATGCCATGGCTAACAGTCATTGTGATCTCTATTTTATTAATTCTTATTAATCTTGGAACATGGCAGTACGAACGCCTCAAATGGAAAACTAAATTGCTTGCTGAAGTTGAAAGTGCGGCAGTTTCTGAACCATTTTCCTCACTAGAAGAAGTACAAAAAGCCATTTCTAGTTCGTCTCCGGTTGATTTTCGTCGTATAATTCTAACCAGCAGTAGTCAAAATTCTAGCTCTCACTTTTTTGTTTTTAGTGCAGAAAATAGGAATATAAATTGGAGAGTATTTAAACCTATTACCAGCTCAGGCGTTACAGTGTTTGCTAGCCTTGAGACTATTAGTGATAGTGATAAATTAAGATACAAAAACTATGTAAACAGAAATAACTTACCAATCGTTGGTTATGTTAGATTAGCACGAGAAGTTACAACAGGTGCACCCAAAAATACTCCTGAAGAAAATAGGTGGTTTGGTTTTAATCAATTGCCAGATAGTCATGGGTGGAATGATTTAGCGGATATTGATGCTGATATGAGATTTTATATTGATGTTAAATCTACGAGTCTCAGTAACACTTCCTTGAAAGCAATGAGGCCGGATATTAGAAATAATCATATGGATTACATGCTTACATGGTATAGTTTTGCAATTATTTTACTAATAATATATTTAATTATTCATCACAGGGCAGGTAGGCTAAAATTCTATAATGAAAATTAATAAAAATATTACTCTAGAGGGTAATTGGTGCGGAGCATCGGTAGTTTTATGTCAGCCTGTTAAATCAAATTTTAATGAATGGGTTAGTTTAAGAAAACATAATCAAGAATATCTGAAGCCTTGGGAACCAGAGTTCAACAACCTTAAGTTAGTGAAAAAACATTATTTAACGAGATTAAAAAGTTATAATAAGATGGCCCGCCTTGGAAAAGCTCTGCCCTTTTATGTTTTTCGTTCGAAAGATAAACGAATGATAGGTGTTTGTAATATTTTAGATATTCAAAGAAATATATCGCAGACAGCAAAAATTGGATATTGGATTGGGAAAGAATACTCCGGTTTAAATTTTGGTAAATCAGCTGTATTAGCAGTTACAAATTATTGCTTTAATGAGTTGTCTTTAAATAGAGTAGAAGCCGCGGTTATGGTCAAAAATGCTCCATCTATTTCTATTCTTAAAGCTTTGGGTTTCAAAGAAGAAGGAATTTTACGTAAGAATTTAAAAATTAATGGTAAATGGGAAGATCATTATATTTTCTCAAAGATTTTATCAGACAACTATGCTTGAGGACTTATTAAGGTCTATTTCTTTAAACAATCAAAAAATAATATTATCTTAACCTTGTAATGGAACTTATTATAAGACTAAAAGGTGTATATTTAATATAGGAGAAAACATGTCTATACAAAAAGGTGATAAACTTCCTTCAGCTACTTTTATGACTATGGGATCTGATGGTCCTGAACCTATAGATACAAATACAATTTTTAATGGAAAAAGAGTAGCGCTATTTGCTGTCCCCGGCGCATTTACACCAACTTGTTCTGCAAAACACCTTCCAGGTTATAAGGATCTAGTGAATGAATTTAAAGATAAGGGAATAGACACAATAGCATGTACCTCGGTAAATGACGTTTTTGTTATGGATGCATGGGGTAAGGATCAAGGCCTTACAGGGGAAATAATACTTTTAGCGGATGGCAATGGTATTTTTGCAAAAACTATAGGACTTGAGTTGGATGGGTCTGGGTTCGGCATGGGAAGTCGTTCCCAAAGATATGCTATGGTAGTTAATGATTTAGTTGTCGAAAATGTTTTCGTTGAAAAGGGTGGGGAATTTAAAGTATCAGCAGCAGATTATTTGTTAGAGAAAATTTAATTATAAACTATTTTGATTAAGTCGGTATCTTATTTGCAGACCTCATTTCTTCAAGCCCTTGGCGCGCTAACTCGTCTGCGCGTTCGTTTCCGGCAACACCTGCATGCCCTTTGACCCAATTCCATTGAATATTTCTCTTCGAGTTGAGGTTATCCAGTACTTTCCACAGGTCAGTATTAACAACAGGCTTTTTATCCGACTTAACCCAGTTCTTCTTTTTCCAACCATGTATCCATTCGGTAATGCCTTTCATAACATAGGTACTATCTGTCCATAAAATAATTTCACCAGTATAGGTTTTATTTACTGATTCTATAGCTTTTATTGCTGCCATCATTTCCATGCGATTATTAGTAGTTTTAGGATCACCGCCTTTTAATGTTTTTTCTTTATCGCCATATTGTAATAAAACTCCCCAGCCTCCAGGACCAGGGTTTCCAGAACATGCGCCATCGGTATAAATTGTTAATTTTATTTTTTTATCCAACGTCAAGTAACTTTCTTGGCAAACGAAAGATTACCTTTTCCTTGGTAACCTCTACTTCATTGATTTCGATTTTATATCTTGATTTTAAAGCTGCTATAACTCCATCCGTTAAGTATTCTGGGGCACTTGCTCCTGCAGAAAGACCAATAATATCTGCTTTGTCTACAATTTCCCAGTCTATACTTTCAGAACTTGAAATTAACATTGAATTTTTTGCTCCTGCTTTATCTCCTACTTCGACGAGACGTTTTGAGTTAGAAGAAGTTATTGAACCTATTACAAGTAATAAATCACATTTCTCTGCTATTGCTTTAACTGCTGTCTGTCTATTTGTTGTAGCGTAGCATATATCTTCTTTGTACGGTAAGGCTATATTTGGAAAGCGATCTTTTAATATGCTGATTATATGGAATGTGTCGTCAACGGAAAGTGTTGTTTGTGTTACTAGAGCAAGACTATCATAGGCTTCTGAATTAAAATTCAGAGCATCTTTTTCGGTCTCAATAAGGGTTATATTACCATCAGGTAATTGTCCCATAGTTCCTACGACTTCGGGGTGTCCTGAGTGCCCTATTAATAAAATATGATGACCAGATTTAGCATGTTTTTCAGCTTCAACATGGACTTTGGATACAAGTGGGCATGTTGCATCAAGAAAATTCATTGCCCTTGCTTCTGCTTTTCTTGGAACTGACTTTGGAACACCATGAGCAGAAAAAACGACGGGTCTATCATTAGGACAATCCTCTAATGTCTCAACAAAAATAGCACCTAAATTAACTAGTTTATTAACCACATGACGATTGTGAACAATTTCATGTCGCACGTATACAGGGGTTCCGTATTTTTGAATTGACTTTTCTACTATTTGAATAGCTCTGTCTACCCCTGCACAAAAACCTCTAGGAGCTGCTAAAAGCACTGTTTTTGAGGTGCTATTCTCCATAACTATTATCTCCAAATTAATTGCTATACTTAATCTTCAGCGTTGCAGACGTATTTATATCTGTTATGACCTAGCAGACTCATTCCAATCAAGCTATAGTGAAGCTCTGGATATTTAATAAATTTGGGATAATATAATGCAATTTCCGAAAATAGTAATACTAATATTTTTTACAATACTATTGATAAATTTCGGTGGCTGTAGAAGCACGCAAGAAATTTTGCAGATCGGTGAGGCAGCTGATGCTAATCCAGGGCCGTGTCCTAGAGCTTTTGCTCTCTATGATGCATCACGTATAGTGGAGTTTTCCGGTGATGCTGAGACTTTTTCAAATGTTAGCTTTACAGGTGAATTTCAAAAAATTCGTAGTCTTTGTCGTTATTATGGTGACAAACCTATAGAGGGAGATCTCGAGATGGATATAAGTTTTGGGCGTGGTCCAGCATCCAACACTCAGACTACCATTGAATATGAATACTTTGTAGCTGTTACCCGCAAAAACATTGGGGTAATAAATAAGAAAACTTTCCCTATCCAAGTGAAGTTCCCGTCTGGTAAAAATAGAGTTACCATAACAGAACGTATAAATAAAATAACTATCCCTCGTGCTAACGCTGGTACATCTGGAGAAAATTTTGAAATCATTGTAGGCTTCATTTTAACTCCAGAGCAAAGGGAATTTAATATACAAGGAAAACGCTTTCGTGTTTCAGCCGGTCAGAGCTAAGATTTAATAATGCAATCAATATTAGAGACATTTGACGAGTTATTCCGAGAAGCTTTTATCACTATAGGTTACCCCGGAGAACTTGGGGGTGTGCAAGAAAGTTTTCGTGGCATTGCACCTTATCAATGTAATGGTGCTATGCGTGCTTCAGGCATATCTAAAAAACGGGGAACATATGTTTCTCCATCAGATGTTGCATCATTAGTCATTAAAAACCTTCAAAACCACCCAATGATTGATAAATTAGAAATTGGGGGTCCAGGTTTTATAAATATTTATCCTTCAGTTAACTCATTGCGTGATCGTGCCTTGGAGCTTCTGTTTGATAAGAATCTTGGTATTAAGCAGGAATTGCCCTTATCAATTATAATTGATTATGGTGGAGCTAATGTCGCAAAACCTATGCATGTTGGACATCTTAGATCGGCAGTAATTGGAGAGTCTATAAAAAGAATTTTGCGAGCCCAAGGACATAATGTCATTGGTGATGTACACATGGGTGATTGGGGTTTGCAGATGGGTCATCTCATATCTGAATTACAAATCGAACAGCCTAACTTACCATATTTTGATGAAAATATTACTTCAGATTTCCCTGATATATCTCCTGTAAATATGGATGATTTAGCTCGACTTTATCCTCAAGCGAGTGCAGCTGCAAAAAATGATGATGATAGAATGGAACTATCAAGAACTGCCACCGCTGAATTGCAATCAGGTAGGTTAGGGTATCGTGCTCTTTTAGAGCATTTTATATCTGTATCGGTAGCTGCATTAAAGGTTGGATATGGAAAACTTGGAGTAGAATTTGACTTATGGAAAGGTGAAGCGTGCGTTGACCCATTAATACCCGATATGATTAAAGAACTTAAGCTGAAAAATATAACTGAAGAAGATAATGGCGCTTTAATAATAAGAGTTCAGGAAGAAAATGAAAAATTAGATATACCGCCTTTAATGCTTCTGGCTAGTTCTGGTGCAGTATTATATCATACTACTGACATGGCTACGTTAGTGGATAGAAAAGAGACAAATAACCCAGACCTTATAATTTATGTTGTTGACCAGAGACAAGCACTACATTTTGAACAAGTTTTTCGTGCTGCATCTAAGGCGGGTTGGTTTCACCCTGATCAACTAATTCATGTGGGCTTTGGTACTATGAATGGTAAGGATGGCAAACCATTCAAAACTCGAGAGGGTGGTGTTTTACGTTTGCAGGATCTCTTGGATATTATGAATAATTCTGCAAGAAAAAGATTGGAAGAATCTGGAATTGGTATAGGTTTTGATTATCATGAAAGATTAGAAATTGCACGTAAGGTTGGCTTAGCAGCTCTAAAATTTGCAGACTTGCAGAACCAAAGACTTACTAATTATATATTCGACCCTGTGCGTTTCACATCTTTTGAAGGTAAAACTGGACCTTATTTACTTTATGCAGTTGTGCGTATCAAATCTATACTTAGAAAGGCTGTATCTGCGAATATTGTTTTAGAAGACCAAAGTATTGATTTATCCCATAGTTCCGAACAGCAGCTGTTAATTGCATTAGATGCTTTCGGAAAATCAGTTTCAATTGCTGGGGTTAAATATTCACCGCATATTTTATGTGATCATGTTTATAGAGTGGCACAGGCATTTTCGAGGTTTTATGCTGACTGCCCTATACTTTCTGAAGAAATACCTAAACCTTTACAAAGTTCTCGATTGTCATTAGCTAAACTAACATTGCTACAATTGGAAAAGGCTTTAAATATTTTAGGAATTGAAGCCCCAGAACGTATGTAAGAAGTAGTCTAATGTTTAAAATTACTTATTGACATGTAATTTCTAACGTCTAATTTTATTTTAATATTAATAAGCGGGAGAGTGCGAATTAATCCGCCACCGAAGGAGCAACCGCCACCGGAAACTCTCAGGTAAAATGGACCGCTTATTTTTTAAAACGCTGGAAAGTGAAATTTAGTATTATTTTCCACCGACGGAGTAAGCCTATTGCTAGTGTTAGTATTTAGGTGAATCTCTCAGGTTTCAAGGACAGCGGGTGGCACAGAACACGGAAGTGTAATTGTGTCTGAAATCAATTTATTGAAAACTAAGCTTTACGACAATCATTTGTCTTATGGCGCAAATATGGTTTCCTTTGCAGGTTATAGTATGCCACTTCACTATAACTTGGGTATACTTAAAGAACATTTGCATACACGTTCAAAAGCTGGACTATTTGATGTTTCGCACATGGGGCAGTGTTTTTTATATTCAGATAACCTTGATTTTTTACACGTGGCAAAGGCTCTGGAAGCATTAGTTCCAGCTGATATTTCTAGTTTGGAACCAGGTAAACAAAAATATTCACAACTATTGAATGCTGATGGCGGTATCATAGATGATTTAATTGTTGGTCGACTTGGAGTTGAGGGGCAGAGTCATAAACTTTATTTAGTAGTTAATGCCAACAAGAAACATTCAGATTTTGAATACATTAAAAAAAATTTACCAGAAGGGATAAATCTTGATATTGAAGATAACTCTTTGTCTTTAATATCGCTTCAAGGACCTAAATCAGTCGAAGTCCTCGCGCGGCTTAATTCTTCAATTGCGGATCTATCATTTATGTCATCAATTTATGTGCCATTGACTCCAAATATATGGGGTCATGTTTCTCGTTCTGGATATACAGGTGAAGATGGATTTGAGATTTCAATGAAGAATAGTGATGTATGCACTTTAGTGGACATGCTTTTACAAAACGAAGATGTTGAAATGATAGGATTGGGTGCGCGAGACAGTTTAAGGCTTGAAGCCGGACTTTGCCTTTACGGTCAAGATATTGATGAAAGCGTTTCGCCTGTCGAGGCTGGACTTACTTGGTCAATTCAAAAAAATAGAAGATTACCTAATGTAAAATTCAAGGGTTCTGAGAGAGTTATTTCTGATATTGAGTGTGTTAACACTAAAAGATTAGTTGGTATAAAACCTGATGGCAGAATTCCTGCACGTGCAGGCGCTGAAATTCAAGATATTAAAGGTAATAAAATTGGAGTTGTAACGAGTGGTAGTTATAGCCCTTCTTTAGGCTTTCCAATTGCAATGGGGTATGTGGTGGGTGAATTTAAAAAAATAGGAACCCCCATAAATTTAATAATCCGTAACAAAACTATGCCTGCTAGCGTTGTTAAAATGCCATTTGTGAGCACTAAATATTATAGGGGATAAAAAAATGTCAATTTATTTTACTAAAGACCATGAATGGATAAATATTAACCAAAAAGAAGGTGTTGTAGGAATCTCTTCTCATGCTGCCTCTCAACTTGGAGATGTTGTTTTTGTAGAACTTCCTGAGATTGGAAAAACATTGGAAAGTGGTGAAGAGCTCGCTGTGGTTGAGTCTGTCAAGGCGGCTTCAGAGGTATATAGTCCTGTTTCTGGAAAAGTACTGAGTGTAAATAAGGAACTAGAGGAAAATCCTCAAATTGTGAATGAGTCTCCATTTGAAGATGGGTGGTTTGTGAAAATATCTATATCTGATTTGAATGAACTAAAGGGTCTAATGAATCAAGATGAATACAATGTATATTGTGATGAGAGTTAATTCATACAAATTCGTTTAAAAGAGAAATAAATTATGTACCTATGGAAAATTATATGCGTTATCTACCTTTAGACAATAAAGATCGATCTCAAATGTTGGGGGCAATAGGTGTTAAAGATATAGAAGACTTATTTGAATGTATCCCAAAACAGGCACGTTCATCAGAATTATTTGACCTTCCATGCCATAAACCCGAATCTGAAGTTGAAAAATATATGATCAGATTATCCGATAAGTCTATTAATGCTTCTTCAGTTCCATTTTTTTGCGGTGCGGGAGCTTATAAACACCATGTGCCGTCATCTGTTGACCATTTAATTCAAAGATCAGAGTTTTTGACAGCATATACACCTTATCAACCTGAAATAAGTCAAGGTACACTTCAGGTGTTATTTGAGTTTCAATCGCAGGTTGCAATTCTTACCGGAATGGAAGTTGCAAATGCTTCTATGTATGATGGATCAACCGCTTGCGCAGAAGCGGTTGTAATGGCTAAACGGGTAACAAAAAAACATAAGGCTATTATTGCTCCTGGTTTGCATCCACATTATTCATTAGCGACCAAAACTCTTGCATCCTCTGTTGACATTGATGTATGTGTATTAGACTCAGAAATTTCTTCTGATTATGAAGTCATAGATTTAATTAATGACGAAACAGCCTGTATTGTTGTGCAATCACCAAATGTATTCGGAGAAATTGTTGACTTAACTCCTATTGCTGAAAAAGCGCATCAACATAAAGCTCTATTAATTGCTGTTTTTACTGAGCCAGTAGCTTTAGGCCTTATCAAACCTCCAGGAGAGCAGGGAGCTGATATAGTTGTAGGTGAGGGTCAAGGAATAGGAGTTGGTCTTAACTTTGGCGGACCTCATGTAGGTTTATTCGCTTGCAATAAAAAGCTAGTTCGTCAAATGCCAGGAAGAATTTGTGGTGAAACTATTGATGCAGATGGTAATCGAGCCTTTGTGCTAACTTTGTCAACACGAGAGCAACATATTAGAAGAGATAAGGCAACTTCAAATATATGTACTAATAGCGGTTTATGTTGTTTGGCATTTTCAATTCATATGAGTTTATTAGGAGGTAAAGGATTACGTAAACTTGCTATCTTGAACCATGAGAAAGCAAACTTATTAGCGGCCAGAATTGATAAAATAAATGGTGCAAAAGTATTGAATTCTTCTTTTTTTAATGAATTCGCAGTAGAGCTTGATAAATGTGCGGAAGATGTTGTGGATTCTCTAGCTAGCAAGAATATTCTTGGAGGAGTACCATTTTCTCGATTAAATAAAGCTGGTGCAAAAGATATATTACTAATATGTGCAACAGAAATTGTTGATCAGCATGATATTGATACACTTTGTAGTGCATTAGAAGAAGAATTACGATGAGTATGAATACCCAAGGTAGGATTACCGCACCGACTAAAATAAACTATAATGTCTCTAAAAGTTTTTCCGGTAATAAGGCATTAGAGCAAGCTACGAAGTTAATATTTGAAACGGGAAACTTCAATAAAACAGGTATTGATTTTCCAGCCGCTAAGGGTTTGGAGTACCGGCTTGGCGGCCTAGAGCAAAAAAAAGATATTGAGCTTCCGGGCCTTTCTGAGCCAGAAATACTTAGGCATTATGTACGCTTATCTCAAAAAAATTACGCTATTGATTTAGGAGTCTATCCTCTTGGATCTTGCACTATGAAGCACAATCCAAGGTTAAATGAAAAAATTGCAAGACTACCCGGATTTGCTGATGTTCACCCATTGCAACCAATATCAACAGTGCAAGGTGCCCTAGAACTCATGTATGAGTTATCCAATTGGCTAACTAAGTTATGCAATATGCCTGCAGTTGCGCTCACACCTAAGGCTGGAGCGCATGGTGAGCTTTGCGGAATGATGACTATTCGTGCTCGTTTGGATGCAGATGGAAACAGTCATAAACGTAGAGTTTTTGTGCCAGAAAGCGCTCATGGGACTAACCCTGCAACTGCAGTGCAATGTGGTTTTTTTGTGGATGAACTCCCAGCTAATGACAAAGGTTGCATTGATATGAAAGTACTGCGTTCCAAGGTAAATGAATTAGGGGAAAATAACGATATAGCTGGGATAATGTTAACTAACCCCAACACATGTGGTTTATTTGAAAGTGAAATAATTGAAATTTCTGAACTTATTCATTCTGCAGGTGGATACTTTTATTGTGATGGTGCTAATTTCAATGCTTTAGTTGGACGCGTTAGACCAGGAGATTTGGGGGTGGATGCGATGCATATTAATCTTCATAAAACATTTTCAACTCCTCATGGTGGTGGAGGCCCCGGTTCTGGACCTACTGTTTTGTCAGAAGCTCTCAAAGACTTTGCGCCAGTACCTTATGTTATCAAAGATAAGCTCGGTTATTATAGTCTAGTTGAAGAAATTGATGAAATGTCTATGGGAAGACTTTGTGCATTTCATGGTCAAATGGGTATGTATAGTAGAGCGCTGTCATATTTAATGAGCCATGGTAGAGATGGATTAAAACAAGCCACTGAAGATGCAGTACTGAATGCTAATTATATATTAGCATCTTTATCTGATTTAATGTCACCTGCCTACTCTGGTCATTGCATGCATGAAGTACTATTTGATGATACTTTTTTAAAGAATACTGGAATTGATACAATTGATTTTGCAAAAGCCATGATAGATGAAGGTTATCATCCAATGACTATGTACTTTCCTTTGGTCGTTCATGGGGCAATGTTGATAGAGCCTACGGAAAGTGAATCAAAATATGAGCTAGATAGATTTATTCATACAATGAGAGGCTTAGCTAAAAAAGCTAAAAACGGGGATGTAGAAAGTTTTAAGTCTGCTCCACAATATGCCCCTACCAAAAGGCTTGATGAAACTCTAGCAGCACGAAAGCCAATTTTAAGATATGACGCTTGAGCTTTGTTATTTACTTATTCTGAAGCTTTCCTAATTCAGAAATTCCATTTTTGATTAGTTCGTCATGGTCAACAATGCCACCTGACCGTAGAATTTTTTCTACTGCTGCGATTGCGGTATTAGCAGCTTTTGATTTCACATCACGCATAGCCTGTGCTTCTGCAGCTTTAATTTTTGCTTCTGCTTGTTCTTCTCTACGCTTGAGTCTTACCTCAAATTCCTCTCTAGCAATTTTTGCCATATTTTCAGCATCTTTTTGAGCTTGTTTGATTATATTTTTTGCTTGTTTTTCAGCTTCTTTTTGTTTGTTAATATAAGATGTAACTAGCGCTTGTGCTTCTTCGCGTAAAAGCGTTGCTTGCTTGAGCTCGTTTCTTATTTTTTCAGACCTAGTATCTAGGGATGTTGCAATTTTTTTGTGAATACCAAAGTATCCAAGTAGTAAAATAAAAATTATAACAGCCAAGAAAACCCATATTGTTGGACTGTTTAAAGCAAAATCAAAATGCATAACTCTTAGCCTTCTTTAAGTGCTTTCTTAATTACTTTTAAGCTTATTTTGCTGCCTGTAAGTGATTCAATTGCAGTTTGAGCAACTTCACATGATACAATTTCTAAATTTTTCATAGCGTTATCGCGAATTGATTTAATATGATCTTCTGCTGCTTTTGATTTAATATCTGCTTTTTTATTTTCGGCATCCATTTCAAGTTTAAGTTCAGCTTCAATTGCTTGGCGAGTAGTTTCAGCAACGCTATTTGATTTAGCTCTGGCGAGCGCTAAACTTTCTGTGTATGATATCTCTGCTTCCTGAGCTTCTTTTTGCATGCGCTCTGCGTTCTCTAAGTCATCTGATATTTTTTCTGACCTTTCCTCTATTGCCCAAGATATTTTGGGTAAGAAGATTTTTGAAAGCAAAAAATACAATGCAAAAAAGCTTACTAAAAGCCAAAATATTTGACTAGGAAAATAAGTAGGGTCAAATGGAGGAAACGGTGCTTCCTCCATAAGCTCTCCACCATTTACATTTTTTGATCCGGTAGGAGCTAGATTTAACCCAATCAATGTTATCGCGTTAAGCATAGCGACGCCTTTGTTGGTTTATTATATTAAAGAACGAACATTAATATCAGCGCAACTGCGAATGAAAATATTCCCAAGGCCTCAGTAACGGCAAAACCAAAGATGAGGTTTGAGAACTGACCTGGTGCAGCTGATGGATTTCTTAGTGCGCCTGATAAGTACTGGCCAAATAGGTTGCCGACACCGATACCGGCACCAGCCATACCTAAACATGCAAGGCCTGCGCCTATGTATTTTGCTGCTTCTGCTTCCATGTTAATCTCCTATAGAAAAGCGTTAAATTGCAGTTAATGATGTCCTGGATGCAATGCATCAGATAAATAGACGCATGTAAGCAGGGCGAAAACGTATGCTTGCACAAATGCAACCAGGAATTCTAGTGGTGTTAGAGCTAAGGTCATCGCGTAGGGAATTAACGCACCTATCGCTCCTGGGAAAAAACCTAACCCGGTAATCATCATGATTGAAAACCCAGCGAAAAGTTTGAGTAAGATATGTCCTGCAAACATGTTTGCCCATAGTCTAACAGAAAGACTTATTGGTCTGGATACAAATGATATAATCTCTAAAATTGAAACAAAAGGCAATATTGCCATAGGAATTCCAGAAGGCCAAAATAACTTTAAAAATTTAAAACCATTTTTGAATACTCCGTATCCAATAACTAGACTCATTACCATCATTGCCAAAGTAAAAGTCACAATTATATGGCTTGTGGTTGTAAAGAAAAACGGGATCATTCCTAAAAGATTAGCAAATAGTATGAATATAAATAAAGTGAAAACAAAGGGAAAAAACCGTAGACCCTCCTTACCTGCCGCTGATTTAACCATATCTGCGACAAACTCATAGGAAATTTCTGCTACTGATTGGGCTCTTCCAGGTACTAGTGATTTTTTACTAGATAATAAAAGCCATATAGATACCGACAGTACTGCAACAACCATCATCAAAGAGGAGTTTGTAAAGCTTATATCGTACTTACCAATACTCAGTTCTACCAATTTATGGATTTCGAACTGAGCAATAGGGTCTAGACCTGCTGCGATCATCTATATTTCCTCTTAGGTTTTAACAGACAAAACTGTTTTAACCATTCATTCCTTCTTTTGCAGCACGTATAACATTTATAACGCCTGCGCCAAACCCAAATATTAAACCCACTAATAAACCCCAAGGTGTAGTACCTATGTATTTATCAGCCAAGTATCCAAAAAACGCACCTACTAGCACAGCAGCTGAGAATTCGCTAGCATATTTCAAGCCTGTTGCCATTCCAGAACTACTTTTTTCAATCTCATGGCCTTTATTGTCACTTTTTAAAGCTTTTAACTTTTTATCAAAAACCTTAAGTGGATCTTTTTGAGCTTCTTGAGATATTCCGTTTTTGTTTGTCATGGTTACTTACTCGAACCTCAATAGAATCTAAAATAAACTCTACCAAAGCGGGCGGAACCTACCTATTGGGCAAGTATAAGTCAACAGTGACATTTATATACTAAATAACTGATTTTATTATAAATTATTACATTATTTTTAAGTGCGACAATCTGTGCAGAGTCATTTTTTAAAATGTTATTCATCCGCAACTAAATTCTTAGCATCCCCAAGCTCCATTGATAGAAGTTGCGATACACCTTGCTCTGCCATCGTAACGCCAAAAAGTCTATCCATTCGACTCATTGTAACTGCATTATGTGTTATGGCTATGAATTTGGTTTTTGTTTGTTTTGTCATTGCATCAAGGAGATTGCAATATCTTGTTACATTGGTGTCGTCTAAGGGGGCATCAACTTCATCTAATACACAAATCGGAGCAGGATTTGATAAAAATACTGCAAATATTAGCGCAGTGGCTGTTAAGGCTTGCTCTCCACCTGACATGAGTGACATAGAGCCTAGTTTTTTTCCTGGCGGACTAACCATTACCTCTAGACCAGCCTCTAAAGGATCATCGGATTCTGTTAGAGCAAGTGAGGCTTCACCTCCACCAAAAAGAGTTTTAAATAGTTTGCTAAAATGTTCATTTACGATATCAAATGCTTTAAGAAGGCGTTGTCTTCCTTCTGCATTTAATTCACTGATCCCATCCCTAAGCCTGTTAATTGCGGCTTGTAAGTCCAAACGCTCTTTGTTTAGCTCTTCAAACTTATCTTTTTGCTCATTAGTTTCTTCATCAGCACGTAAATTTACATCGCCCATTCTTTCGCGCTCATTAGAAAGTCTCTCAATTTTGCGTTCAATATCATATTCAGAAAGTGCGCTGTCTGGTTTTAGATTAATAAGATGTGTAGGTAAGTCTTCTGGTGTACACTGAAGGGCTTCATTAATACGAGCTTGAGTTTCTACTATTTTTTCTTTAGCAGCTATCTCATGCGCCAGAGCAGATGCTCTTGTTTCACGAGCTTCGCTGGCTTTAGCTTCTGCGGATCTAGCTGTTCTATCAGTTTCTTGAAATTCTTTTTCTGCCTTTGCGAGCGTATCAGCTGCATCAGATCGTTTTTTTTCAGCTTTTTCTAATTCTCTAAATAACTTATTTCTTCTATCGCTAAACTCATCAGGATTATTTAGTGCTTTACTCAGAACGAGTTCAACTGCACTCAGCCTTCCCTCGAGTATAATAACGCGTGATGTGGCTGTTTCAGAACGAATTTTCCAATTTGATCTCTCTTCTACAACAGACCTAAGTCTCAAGGATCTTGTTTGTAGTTCATTTTTTAAGCCTTGATATAGGCCACTTTTTTCATCTGCAATAGACCTTGCATTATTAAGTCTTATGGATACGTCATTCTGTACTTTTGAAAGATCTTCAACTTTTGAAAGATTTGAATGAAGTTGTAATAAAGGTTCATATTGTGCATTTAATTTTGTTATTTCATTAGTGATCTGATCTTTTCGCCCAACAAGAGACTGCTTTTTTATAATTTGTGTTGTTATATCTGATTCATACTTTACTTTAGCAAGTTGAGCAGACCTTTCACGTCTTTCAAGTTCAGGGAGAGCTTTTTTCGCTAGCAAAACTTCATCAGTTGCTGAGGACAAATCACTTTTTAGTTTTTCAAGGTTAGTTCGATAGTTATTAGTTTCTCTTTCAAGGACATTTATTTCTTCTGTGATTTCATTTATTCTTGCTTGTTGTTTTATTTTAATGGCTGCGGAAGTTTCCGTTCCTGCAGTTATTTCAAATCCATCCCATCGCGCTACATGACCTTCAACTGTTACAAGGCACTGTCCTGGTTTTAATTCTCTAGCCAATGTGACTATTTTTTCGACATGAACTACACCTATCTGAGACATTCTAGCTTGCAATTCACGAGGTGCTTTAACAAAATGAGTTATTGATTGTGCTCCTGGCGGTAAAGTTTGTGATGGCGTAGGCGCACCAGACCACCTTAAATTTGCTCCATTATCAATTGCTGCATCCAAATCTTCTCCCACTGATGCAGCAATTGCTAACTCATACCCCTTTTGAACGTCAAGCAAAGATAAGACGGGCGTCCAATTAGAGTCGTACGCACGAGTAATAACTTTTTTAAGTGCTGATTTTTCTGCAAGAAGAGTAGATAATTTATTTTGAGACTTTTGAAATAATTCACTGGCAATATTACACTTATTTTCAATGCTTTGTTTTACTGCCAAATGGCTTAATTCTTTTTTTCTTGCAAGTTCTAGATCAATTAAAGCTTGTTTTGCTTCAGTTGAAAAAAGATTTTCACTAGAATTTTTTTCTCCTTTTATATCATTTAATTTATAATTTATTTCTTTATCTTCTTCTTTAAGTTTTTTAAGTCGGTCTTCTATTTGTTTTTTTTCTTTATTAATTGCTTCATTTCTCGCAATATGATCTGCTATCTTTCGAGTGTACTCATTATATTCACTCTCTAGGTTTGACCTTTTTGATATTGCCAATTCCGCGCTATCAGCTGCTTCTTGCAATACTAAACTTATATCTTCAGCTGAATTTAATTTTTCAAACTCACTATTTAGTCTTGCCTCTGCAATTGATGCATCTTCTACAATGCCTTTTTCTCGAGAAAGATCTGTTTCGAGCTGTTCCTTTTGAGTTTCTAGTTTTCGTAGTTCTGATTTAGCAGCATACTCCTCATTCTCTAAAGCTTCTTTTGAAGCATTCAATCTTCCTAAAACTGCTGCTGCTATTATTTGCTCCTCACGCTTTGGCTCAAGTGAAACTCGCATTTTTTCGGCAATATTTTGAATGTTCAGAGCTTTTAATGCAGTATCAGAAACTAATTTCTCACATTTTCTGACTGTTTCTGAGGATTGCTCATGACCTTCAAGTGCAGCTGACCATCTTATAAGCCACAATAAGGCTTTATATTCATGTATTTCTCCCGCAAGCCGTTTATATCTAGCAGCTTGTCTTGATTGCCGTTTTAAAGATAAAAGTTGGCTTTCAATTTGTCCCAATATTACGTCAAGCCGAGATAAATTAGTTTCTGCAGCTTTAAGTCGTAGTTCAGCCTCATGTCTTCTTGAGTAAAGTCCAGATATACCGGCAGCTTCTTCTAAAATACGACGTCTATTAGAGGGCTTTGCTGAAATTAATTCATTAATTTGACCTTGCCTAACTAATGCTGGAGAGTTGGCTCCGGTGCTAGCATCAGCAAATAAAAGCTGAACATCTTTAGCTCTTACAGTTCGATTGTTTACTTTGTAGGCGGATCCTTTGCCTTTCGTTATTATTCTCGTAATTTCAAGTGTATCATTGTCATTAAAAATTGAAGGTGCAATTCTCGAGCTATTATCAATTGTGAGGGTTACATATGCTTGATTGCGGCCAGGCCTTTGTTTGGTACCTGAAAAAATAACATCTTCCATGGCAGCTCCGCGCATGGCTTTAGCAGAGTTTGCCCCCATTACCCATCTAATTGCCTCGAGCAGGTTTGATTTTCCGCACCCATTTGGGCCAACTATTCCTGTTAAGCCAGACTTTATAATAAAATCAGTTGGCTCTACAAATGATTTGAACCCTGTTAACTTGATTTGATTAAATACCAGGGACCCCATCAGAATTAACCACTAATAGCCTCTGTTGAAGTGGAGTCTTCAATAGTATCTTCTTTAATTTCTGTAACACCTATTAATGGTATAATTAATTCTTCGATGGATTCCAAGGTAAATACCTTTTCTTGTTTACCATTTATAATAAATGTAGGTGTAGCATTGATGCCCATATCTTTACCCGATTGCATTTTATTTCGGTACTCAGATCGTAGTTCTTGATTCTGCATACATTCTAAAAACTTATCTTCTGATAATCCAGCAGACTTAGCTATTCCAATATACGCTTCACGTGCTTTTCCTTCTGACCCCATCTTAAATATTTGTTGTTGCCGCTTAAATTGTAGAGCAATATTCTTAAAGTAATTCTCTTCTGGTGCACAGAGTGCAATCATAAAACCTGCATCTGCATATTCTGGAACCCCAGTGATAAATTCTCGGAAAACATATTTTACTTTTCCCGTATCGACATATTTACTCTTAAGTTCTGGGTATACTTGGTTGTGCCAATTGGCACATGCACCACATGCTACGGAAGCATATTCAACAATAGTGACTGGGGCGTTATTTGAACCAACAGTATGGTCATTTTCTATTAAATATGGCGAGACATCCGAATTTTTTTCTATTGTTTGCGAGGATTTTGAAACCCCACCATCACTACATCCGGTAAGGGTGAGTGAGATAAAACATATAAAAGACGTGAAAAATAACGAATCAATTTTTTTAATTTTAAACATATTTAATTTTCGCAATTTTTCTGTAGATAGCAAGAGCCACATTCAGTATTTATGGGTATGGTCTTGTGGTGCGCTAGTGTGTCGTCTAGCTTAAGGATTATAATGAAGGCATTCGTAGAATATGAATAAAAATACAATCGATTTTGGTTATCAAGAGATACCAGTTGAAGAAAAAAAAGAACGAGTAAAAAACGTTTTTGACTCTGTAGCTGGAAAATATGATTTAATGAACGATGCTATGTCATTTGGTGTTCATCGTTTATGGAAAAACCTTACTATCACAAAAATAAACCCTCAACCAAGAGAGATATTAATTGATGTCGCTGGAGGCACAGGTGATTTAGCGCATAGATTTTTAAAACGTGCTGAGGCGGTTAGGGTCCGGCGTGGAGGAGAATCCGCTACTGCATATATATGTGATATAAATGATCAAATGTTGTTGGCTGGAATTAATCAAATAAAGAATAAAAATAACATTTCACGTGTTTGCGGAGACGCACAAAAACTTCCTTTTCCTGACAATTGTGCTGATGTTCTTACGATAGCTTTTGGGATTAGAAATGTAACAGACAGACAGTCTGCTCTAACCGAATTTTTTAGAGTATTGAAACCGGGCGGAAGACTATTTGTACTCGAGTTTTCAACACCTGAAGATAAAAACTTACGAAAAATTTATGATACTTACTCATTCAGCTTTATTCCTAAGATTGGAAACCTGCTTGCAGGCAAGGTTGAGAGTTATCAATACTTAGTTGAATCCATACGTAGATTCCCTAGCCAAAATAAGTTTTCCAGTATGATTGAAACTTCTGGATTTTCTAAAGTTTCCTTTAGAAATTTTTCAGGGGGAATTGCAACTTTATATTGGGGCTGGAAGATCTAGCGTTTGCGTGCTTTTCTGGCTGCATACTTGGCATCTCTACGGGCCTTTGCGGCTCGCTCCATTTCTACTTTTGCTTTTTGTGCTGCTTCTTGAGCTAATTTATTTTTTCTATCTTTTTCAGCTTTTTCTAGGGCTAGCTTTTCTATTTTTGACTTGCGTAAGGCTTCTTTTTCAGCTTCACGCTTAGCTCTTTCTTCATTACGGATGGCTCTTTCTTTTAGAAGCTTTGCTTTTTGCTCAGGATCAAGTTGTTTATCTTTGGCTCGCTTGAGCATAGCTAACTTAGCTTGCTTTTGTTCTTTAAGGCGATCGTTAAAATTTTGCCCTGGTAAACTCATGAAAAATCCTTGCTATTATAATTGCACAAAAAAAGCGTGCCACTGTGGCGGGCTATATCGCGTTAAATTAATAAAAAATCAAGTGTATGATTTTTATTTTTTTTGGCATCTAAAATCGTATGGATAAAAAATCTTTCTTAAAAGCGTCCTGATACAGAGATGCGTGCGTTGAGCGGTACTCCAACTGTTGCCTGGTGTGTGCTGTGCGATGATGGGAAGTATAGCGTATCTGTCAGGTTTTCAACATTGATTTGAACACGAAAAGTATCATTCACATCATAATAAGCTGCAGCGTCAAAACGAGTGAAAGAGGGGAGGAATGTTGCGCTTCCATTACCTGTCAATGCCTCACCTTGATGAGTAGCTCCCAGGCCAAAACCAAATTTGTCTGTGACTCTATAATTGGTCCAGATTGAGAAGGTCTTCTTAGGTAATTCACGCGGTGTAACACCGCCATTAGATGTTTCACCGGTGAGGTTGGCATAACCTGCCCGAACGTACAGACGGTCTGTGACTTCACCTTCAAGTTGAAGCTCGAAGCCATCAACTGACAATCCTTGCACTTCTGTTTCGTCTGCATTTATATCTGCACGTGAGGCACGCATTGACTCATTTTTGAAAACTGACGCTGTAAAGCTGAGGCCGTCTATTAAGTCCCATTTAAGACCTGCCTCCAGGTTTTCAAATTCGTCAGGTGAGAGAATGTCGCTTTGAACACTTCCAGGGGAAGATCTTCTTAGGCCTGCGAATTGTTCTCCTGTACGGGGCAGGAAACTTTGGCTATAGCTACCGTAAACAGAGATATTTTCTTGAGGCTTAAAAACCAGACCCGCACGCGGGGAAAACTTTTCATCTGTACGCGATAAGCCATAAGTATTGCGTCCAATATCATCTGTTGACATATCAAAGCTATCAAATCGTCCGCCCAGAATAATGTCAAAGTTATCGGAAACCGCTATTTCGTCTTGGATGAAAGCAGAGAAGACTTTAATATCTGACTCTGTTTGATCATTGAGGCCTGTAAATGTAACAGTAAATACATTATCATCAGAGTCTACGCCAGAACCGCCGGATAAGTTTAAAGGACGCGCGATAATAAAATCTTCACGATCATCGCCGATACCATCAGCCCCAAATGGGAATTCGGGATTGAAACGATCATTGTTGTTTGATGTGCCGCGATACTCTATGCCTGTCACGATTGTGTGCTCAATACCGCCCGTAGCATATTCACCAATAAGGTTGCCTGAGATGTTAAAGCTCTTACGCTGAGTTGTATCGACATAACCGTCGAGACGAACGATACCGCTTGTCCTGTCTGTCGTTAGAGAGCGCAGGTCTTGTGAATAGAAGTTTTGATATAGTTTATCAAAGTCACTATAAGTTGCGTTAAAAACACCCTTAAAGTTGTCAGAGAAGTTTTGTGTCAATGTTGCGCGTAAGATGTGAGCTTTAGCTTCAGCTGTATTTAGTTCTGGGTCACCAAAAACAATGTTCTCAAAAGCTTCAACGGGCTGGAAGTCGCCGCCAGCCAAATCATTAATAGGAATACCGCGGTCAATGAAACGTTCATTGTCGATATATTCATAAGACAAATCGACTGTGGACGATGGGCTTAGTTCAAAACGCACTGTTGGGTTAAATGCAATCCGGTCGCCATCATAGAAATCACGGTGGTTATTCAGGCTCTCATATATGGCATTGATACGGAATGCTGAAGTGTCGCTTGCTGCAAAGTTACTGTCGATTTCGGCTGCAAAAGCGCCAAATGTATCGATGGCTGCCTTGTAACCTGTAAAATCTTCACCAATTTGACCTTTTTTTGTTACTCGATTAACGAGGCCGCCTGTACCGCCGCGACCGAATAGGAGCGCATTAGCGCCGCGTAGAATTTCAACTTGGTCGATATTGTAAAGACTGCGATAATATTGAACATCATCGCGTACACCATCGACGAAGAAGTCAGATGTTGAACGAACACCTCGGAAAACAACTGAATCACGATGACCCTCGCCCTGGGAGTTGGTGACGCCTGGAATATAATTGATGATGTCGCCGACACTATCAAACCCTTGGTTTGTGATTTGATTAGCCGTTATAATGGAAAGTGATTGCGGGACGTCAATGATTGGCGTTGGACTTTTAAGCGCATTAACTTGATCTGAAAACAAGTATTTTCCGGTGACGACAATTTCTTCAACTTTTTTGTTCTCGCTGGACCCCGAATAAGATTGGGCGACTGCTATTGAACTGGATAGTACTGATAAACTTACTCCAAGAAGTAATTCATGAAAATTTTTAGTATGTGTTCTGATAAACATTATTTTTACCTTTTTGCGAATAATTCTCATTAACAGAAAATCTCCTAATGCAATTGAGAATTATTCGCAAGTGTAAATATAAATTTTATTTGTTATTTATTTAAAAAAAAACCCATCTGAAAGATGGGTTTTTTAGCTCTTGTTAGTTTATGTAATTATTTAATTTCTGGCCTTATTATTTTACCCTTTAGATTTTTATATACTTCAGGTGCATTAAATGCATTTTCTTTATCCATTGGTTTATTACCTTTACCAAACACAACTTCTGCAGTTGCTTTATATTTTATTATTTCGCGTATTTCGATATCATCAAAAAATGGATCGTATCTAAAGGCGGATCCGTATCCAAATCCTCTATGTCCAAACCTTGCTCTTCCATATAACCTGGCAGATGAAAAGCCTCCGAAACTAGAGTAAGGGTATCTCTGGCTCCAACCAAAATTTGGGCTAAAAAAACTGTACCCAAAATATGGGTCATATATACTAGAGTGTGAACTAGATGTTGTTCTTATACGCTTTTTTTCTTCTACATCTCTTTTTACCAGTATGAAGTGATCAAATTTCTTTTCTAATGCAATTTCTGCTGCTCTGAAGAGAAGATAGTTCTCTACTGTTTCACGGTCAGTTAGAGAATTTCCTCCAAATGTTATTCTTACCCTATCTTTTTCGATGTTAGTTTGGCTAAAACCGTCATACGAACCTGTTTTTGAAGCTGGCTGATAAGGTGTAGCGGTAGTACATGAGGCAAGGATTGAAAATACAAATAAAGTGATTAATTTTTGAATTTTCATGTGCAAACTCCTTTAATTAAAATAATATTATCATATTTAAGGTAAAAGTATAATTAAATATAGTTAAGTTTTTTATTGAAAATAAAAAACCCCGCCTAGGCGGGGTTAACTATTTAGCTATTTAAAATCGAACTAGCTAATGAGCTAATACAGCTAATAAAAGAAGAGCAATGATATTTGTTATCTTTATCATCGGATTCACAGCTGGTCCCGCAGTATCTTTATAGGGGTCTCCTACAGTATCTCCTGTCACTGATGCTTTATGAGCATCAGAGCCTTTTCCGCCGTGATTGCCGTCTTCGATATATTTCTTGGCGTTATCCCAAGCACCGCCACCGGCAGTCATGGAGAGCGCAACAAATAAACCAGTAACAATAACACCCAGAAGCATTGCTCCTAAAGCTTCAACAGCCGCCGCATTGCCTGCCATCAGTTTTACAGCAAAAAATAGAACGATTGGAGCAAGGATTGGTAGCAATGAAGGCTTAATCATTTCTTTAATCGCAGCACCAGTTAGTAAGTCGACCGCTTTTGCATAATCTGGTCGCGAAGTACCTTTCATAATGCCTGGGTCAGCCTTAAATTGGCGTCTAACTTCTTCAACGATTGCACTAGCAGCGCGACCTACTGACTGCATAGCCCATGCACCAAATAGATATGGTAAAAGACCACCAATGAACAAGCCTACAATAACATATGGATTTGTTAAACTAAATTGCAATGTATCTAATCCATAGAAAAAGGAACCTTCTATTGCTTTGGATGCAAAATACTCAACATCTTTATAGTAAGCTGCGAATAATACTAAAGCTCCCAAACCAGCTGACGCAATCGCATAGCCTTTGGTTACAGCTTTTGTTGTATTACCTACCGCATCTAAAGTATCAGTAGTGTTCCTGACCTCTGAGGGAAGCTCTGCCATTTCAGCAATACCGCCTGCATTATCAGTTACAGGTCCGAAAGCATCGAGAGCAACTATCATGCCGGCGACGCCCAGCATAGCAGTAACCGCTATTGCGATGCCGTAAAGATCAGCTAATGCATATGTTCCAATTATACCAAAAACAATAATTAATACAGGCACTGCTGTAGCCTCCATAGATACTGCAAGACCTTGGATAACATTGGTGCCATGACCAGACTCTGATGCGGCTGCAACAGATTTTACTGGACGATAGTTAACTCCTGTATAGTACTCTGTAACTACAACAATAGCACCAGTTATTATTAAGCCAATTATTGAGCAAAAGAAAAGGTCCATTCCAGAGAAGCTAGTACCTTCAATTTCTCCTAGACCGATTGTATGGCGTGTGACGATATATATAGCAGCTGCGGATAGGACACCAGTTGCTATCAGACCCTTGTACAAAGCCCCCATAACATTTGTAGAGTTTTTACCTAGCTTAACAAAATATGTACCGATAATTGATGTTACTATGCAAGAAGCTGCTATTGCCATTGGATATAGTTTTAATGTTTCAATACTTGCAAATAGTATTGAACCGAGAACCATGGTTGCAGCAATTGTCACAACATATGTTTCAAATAAGTCTGCGGCCATACCTGCGCAATCACCAACATTATCACCAACATTATCCGCTATAGTAGCTGGATTCCGTGGATCGTCTTCGGGAATTCCTGCTTCTACCTTACCCACTAAATCACCACCAACATCGGCTCCTTTAGTAAATATTCCTCCTCCTAATCTGGCGAATACTGAAATTAGTGAGGCGCCAAGTGAAAGAGAAACCAACCCATCGATTATGCCTCGTGCATCTGCTTCCATAGGACCAGTTAGAACCATGTAGTATCCTGATAATCCTAGCAGAGCTAATCCTGCAACAAGCATTCCTGTTATTGCGCCAGCTTTAAATGCTACATTAAGTCCTGAGCCTAAACTCTCTCGAGAAGCTTCAGTAGTACGAACATTCGCTTGAACGGATACAAGCATTCCAACATAGCCAGCTATACCTGATAAAACGGCACCTAAAACAAAACCAATAGGGGCTATTGCGTTTTGAAATAATAAATAAAGTAAAATTGTTACAGCAACACCAACTATTGCTATAGTTTTATACTGTTTGTTTAAGTATGCTTTCGCTCCTTCTTGAATTGCCCCCGCAATTTCATTCATTCGTTCATTACCGGTTGAAGCTTTCATTAAGCTTGCTCGAGTTATGATACCATAAATCACAGCGAGTAATCCCGCTGCTATGATAAGATTAAGAGTCATTTTTACTCTCTCCTAATAGTTAAGACCGTATTCAACGGTGCATATGTAATGAAGTTGGCCGGCTGTTTTAAACAAACAATCGCTTCCCCTCGCTAAAGTAAAGTTGGCCGAATACCTTGAATAGATAAACGCTTCCCCTCGCGGTTAATAAGTTCTCTTTAAGCAATTAAGAGTTATAATCAAGAGTCTTATTTTGATAGATTAGACTAAATGTTCAATAAAGTATAATGAGTGGTTGTTTAGCGCGTAAAGGCTATTATGCCTTTTTCAATCAAATCATGAGCTTTTTCTCTTGTTTCCCAACCTAGAATTTTAACCCATTTGTCAGGTTCCAAGTCTTTGTAATGTTCAAAAAAATGTGGAATTCTGTCCTGCATTAATTGAGGTAAATCAGTGTAATCTTGAATTAAATCATAGTACTTCGTTAATTTTTGGTGTGGTACAGCTATGATTTTTTCATCTATACCAGCTTCGTCTTCCATCATTAAAACTCCAATTGGCCTTGCTCTGATCACAGAGCCTGGCATTAAAGCCCTGTTACCAACCACAAGGACGTCAGTCGGGTCGCCATCGTCTGATAATGTATGTGGTATGAAGCCATAATTACATGGATACCGCATCGCAGTGTAAAGAAACCGATCAACAAACATTGCACCTGAGTCTTTATCCATCTCATACTTTATAGGTTCCCCTCCTAGGGGCACTTCAATTATTACATTAATGTCATTTGGAGGGTTTATCCCTGAGGATATATTATTTATATTCATTTAAACTTATCTTGCAGTTATTTGATCATTTGTGTTGCTTTAGCTTTTTTAGTATCAAATACAATATTTAAAATTCAGTTGTAGACATTAAAGCCCATACTCCAGATGCAATCATTATAAGCCCAATTAGAATATTAAAGACTCTTGCTGACCAAGTTTGTTTTAACCAATGTCTTATTTTGTCGGCACAATAAGCATACACACTCAACCCAATGAGTTCGGTGATAGTTACTGTTAGAAACATTATTAAAACTTGGCTTTTTAATGAGTAGGACGTATCAAAATAGTTTGGTAAGAGAAGTCCAAAATAAACCAGAGGCATTGGACTGGATAATTGTAATGCAAGGCCTTTAGAGTATAAATTTTTCTTACGAGGTGCATTATTAATTTTAGCATTCGTATCTGGTAGAGGACCAAAAATAGCTGATAATGCAAGGTATAATATTACCAAGAACCCTACGCCTTTTAAAATCATAAATGCATTAGGAAATTTTGTTGCTAGAATGGCAGCCCCAGTAGCAGCCATCAAAAGCCATACAACATTAGCACTGGCTATGCCAAATGCAGGAAGCATTGCTGACTTGAAACCAAATCTAAATGAAGAAGACATAACCAACATTACTGCTGGTCCGGGTGTCAAACCGCCAACACCAAATAAAGCAACCAAGGCCAGCCAAAGCTCTAAAGACATAGCTTTAGTTCACCATGGGAATTTGATTTTTTAGTGTTAAAGAATTGTCTGGCCAGTTTTTTTCCAATCAACCATAAATGCAGCTAATCCTTTATCTGTAAGAGCATGGCTTGATAAAGCCTTGATAACCTTTGGTGGTGCTGTCATAACATCTGCTCCGACAATTGCGCATTCTTTAACATGATTTGCGCTCCTTATTGAGGCGGCTAAAATTTCAGTTTCATAACCATAGTTATCGTAGATTGTTCTTATATCTTCAATTAGTTCCATACCATCAAGAGAGATGTCATCTAACCTACCAATAAATGGTGATATGTACGTGGCACCGCATTTAGCAGCAAGCAGCGCTTGATTTGGCGAAAAGCATAATGTCACATTTGTTGGTGTACCCTCTTTAGATAGTATATTACATGCTTTTAAGCCATCCATTGTTAGTGGAAGCTTAACGCAAACATTAGGTGCAATTTTTCTAAGATAACGCCCTTCCTCAATCATTTTTTCAGCTTCCAAAGCAACAACCTCGGCACTTACATGTCCATCTGTAATTTTACATATTTCTGATATAACCTGTTTAAAATCTCTTCCAGACTTAGCGATGATAGAGGGGTTAGTTGTCACTCCATCTACCAATCCTATATCGTTTAACTCTGCAATTGCATCAAGATCTGCACTATCAACAAAAAATTTCATTGTATTCTCCATTAGGGGGCGATTCTATTTTTATTTCTGCTAACATAGTTTATGGATATGCAAAATGCTCAAATTCTTTTTCCTGTGAATGTTCCTGGTGCATTCGATTATAGCGTTCCCTGTGATTTTAAAATTTCAATTGGAAATCTTGTCTATGCTCCAATCGGAAAACACATCAAATTAGGGGTAGTTGTGAGCTTAGGCAAAGCAGATCAGAGTAGAAAATTAAAAGAAGTAGTATCAATAAAGTCAGTAAAGCCAATAACCCTTGAGATGATTGATTTTATTTTTTGGACAGCAAGATATAACTGCGTTCCTGCGGGCCTTGTTTTAAAAATGGTTTTAGGAAACCTAAAGTTTCTTGTTACAAGTCCTACAGTAAACTATTTTTCATTGAGCAAGAACCTCCCAACAAAATTAACGACTGCCAGGCTATCACTGATAAATAATGGAGGTCCTTTTCCAGCTAGAGCTAGCGAAATAGCCAAACGGGCGAATATCAGTCTTGGCGTTGTCAGAAATTTTATTAGATCTGGAGGATTAATTTCCGAAGCACATCAAGTTGACAGGCCCTTTGATGCACCAATAGTTAATTATGGTAAACTTAATTTAACAAATGACCAATCAATAGCTTCAGAACAATTAGTTTCACAGGTAAGAAAAAAAGCCTTTAACGTGAGTCTTCTTGATGGTGTCACCGGCAGTGGAAAAACGGAAGTTTATTTCGAGGCTGTAGCTGAGGCGATTAAAGAAAACGGACAAGCATTAATATTGGTACCTGAAATTTCTCTTACTCAAGCAGTAATCTCGCGTTTTAAGAAGCGTTTTGGAGTATTTCCGGCTACGTGGCACTCACAAATGACTGTTGCCGCAAAACGCAGAGTATGGCGCGAAGTAAAAAATGGTCAAGCAAAGTTAGTTGTTGGTGCTAGGTCAGCCCTTTATTTGCCTTTTGAAAGTTTGAGACTGATTGTGGTTGATGAGGAGCACGATACATCTTACAAACAAGAAGATGGTGTAACTTATAATGCCAGAGATATGTCAGTCGTACGATCCAAAATATCAAATCATTCCGTTATTTTGGCCTCTGCTACACCCTCTCTTGAGACATTAGTCAATGCGAGATGTGGTAAGTATGCACACATTATACTTCCGGAAAGACCCGGTTCTGCTTTCTTGCCAAAAGTTGAATTGGTGGATTTAAAAAAATTTCCAACCAGAAAGGGTAAATTTATATCAGAACCACTAATCTTAGCGATTAAAAAAGTGCTTCAGAATAATGAACAGGCTATGCTTTATCTTAATAGAAGAGGGTATGCGCCTCTAATTTTATGTCAAAGTTGTGGAGAAAAATTAAAAAGTCCAGACACAGATAGCTGGTTAGTCGAGCATAGATCTACAAATCGTGCAGTTTGTCATTTTACAGGTTTTTCAATGCCTATTCCAAAAAGTTGCCTTAAATGCTGTGCTGAAGACTCTTTTACATCAATAGGACCAGGTGTTGAGAGAATTTTTGAAGAAGTTTCTATTTTGTTTCCTAATGCTAATGTTGAAATACTTTCTTCAGATACCTCAGGTAAACCAAAAGAATTAGCTTCAAGAATGTCACGAATGGAAAAAGGTGAGATCGATATATTGATTGGAACGCAAATGGTAGTCAAAGGTCATAATTTTCCTAATTTAACCTTTGTTGGTGTTATAGATGGAGACCTAAGCTTGTCAGGAGGAGATTTGAGAGCAGGTGAAAGAACTTTTCAAACCTTAGTTCAGGTATCTGGCAGGGCAGGTCGAACTAAAAAGTCTGGACATGCATTAATTCAAACCCATCAACCAGAACATGAAGCATTAGCAGCTTTGGAGTTAGGAGATAGAGATAGCTTTATAGAGGCTGAATTAAATTTGCGAGAAGCCTTGCTACTACCCCCTTTTGGTAAGCTCGCAGCAGTTATAATCTCTGGTATTGATGAGAAAAAAACTGATATTTTTGCGAAGAAATTTATTTCTGTTGCACCTAAGGTCAATGACTTGACCGTTTTGGGTCCAAGTGAACCACTTATGGGTCGTATCAGAGGGCGTTACCGTAGAAGAATATTGGTACAATCAGGGTTAGAATTTAATTTATCGAAATATATGCAGATATGGAAGGATAGAATTAAGACACATTCGAATCTCAAACTTCAGATTGATATTGACCCACAAAATTTCATGTGATTTTACAAATAATTGCACCATGCCAGATTGCCGCAGTCTATTGAGTCTTGGCTTTTAAAAATAGTCATGTTAAAGCGCGCACCAACTTAAAGAGTTTGATCGAAATTTTCTTCGAGCTCTGCTTTTTCTTCGAGCTATTATTTATCAATAGCTTTATAATCATAGGCTCTATATAGTGTCACAAATTGAAGTCATCACTGGGGAAGCATCTAAGCGCTACGCTCAAGCTTTGCTTGACCTCGCTTTTGATTCTAAGTCCTTGAAAAAAATAGAAAATGATGTTTCAATTCTAAAGTCTATATTAATAGAATCTAATGACTTACAGAAGGCTATTTCTAGCCCTGTTATTGATGTTGAAAAAAAAATAAAAGTTTTAACTTCTATTGCTAAAGCAGCAGGTTTAAGTAAATTATCAACTCAATTTATTGGCACTGTAACTAAGAATCGCCGTTCACATGATTTACTGAACATACTTTCTTTTTTTCAGGTAATGGTAGCTCAAAAAAAAGGTACACAGCTGGCTAAGCTCACCAGTTCACAGCCATTGACTCCCGCGCAACTAAAAGAAATCAAATCAAATTTAAAGAAAACACTCGGTCGACAGGTCGATGTTGAAACAAGTGTCGATCCCGACTTGCTAGGTGGTTTCATCCTACGGGTTGGTTCTCGACTTTACGATAGTTCTCTCAAAACTAAACTTGAGGATCTCAAAATAGCCCTAAAAGAGGTATAGTCCATGGATATTCGTGCTGCGGAAATTTCCAATATTTTAAAAAAGCAAATTAAAGACTTTGGTAAAGAAGCCAAGGTTTCAGATGTTGGTCAAGTACTTTCAGTTGGTGACGGGATTGCTCGAATATACGGACTTGATAGTGTGGGTGCCGGTGAAATGGTTGAGTTTCCTGGAGGTATCAAAGGGATGGCGCTAAATCTCGAAAATGATAATGTTGGTGCTGTTATTTTTGGTGATGACAGGGGAATAAAAGAAGGAGATACAGTAAAGCGTCTTGGTGAAATTGTAGATGTTCCAGTAGGAAAAGGTTTACTTGGTAGGGTCGTAAACCCACTAGGAGAGCCTATTGATGGTAAAGGCCCTATTAAATCTTCAGAACGTAGACGAGTTGATGTTAAAGCTCCTGGAATTATGCCGCGACAAGGTGTTCATGAACCAGTACAAACAGGAATAAAGGCTATTGATGCATTAATTCCTGTTGGTCGTGGACAGCGCGAATTAATAATTGGTGATAGGCAGACAGGAAAAACAGCTGTCGCTGTAGATGCCATACTAAACCAAAAGGCAGCGTTTGATGAAGACCGTGAAAATGATAAACTATACTGTATATATGTGGTTATCGGTCAAAAGCGTTCTACCGTGGCACAACTTGTAAAAACTTTAGAAGAAAATGGCGCAATGGAATACTCCATCATTGTGGCTGCTACAGCATCGGAGCCAGCTCCACTTCAGTTTTTAGCTCCTTTTGCAGGATGTGCAATGGGTGAATACTTTAGAGATAATGGAATGCATGGATTAATAATTTATGACGATTTGTCCAAGCAAGCTGTTGCTTACAGGCAAATGTCACTGTTACTTAGACGCCCGCCTGGAAGAGAAGCTTATCCCGGAGATGTATTTTATTTACACTCACGTCTTTTAGAAAGAGCTGCTAAGTTGAATGCGGATAATGGAAGCGGTTCACTGACTGCTCTTCCTATAATTGAAACTCAAGGCAATGACGTGTCAGCTTTTATTCCCACTAACGTAATATCGATAACTGACGGCCAAATCTTTTTGGAAACAGATTTGTTCTTTCAAGGTATAAGGCCTGCTTTAAATGTTGGATTATCTGTATCCCGTGTAGGTTCTTCCGCTCAGATAAAAGCAATGAAGCAGGTAGCAGGACCTATAAAGGGTGAACTGGCCCAATATAGAGAAATGGCTGCTTTCGCTCAGTTCGGTTCAGATTTAGATGCCTCAACACAAGCTTTATTGTCCCGTGGTGAGCGCTTGACGGAGTTGCTAAAGCAGCCTCAATTCTCTCCACTTCAAGTTGAAGAGCAAGTTGCAGTTATTTATGCTGGTACTCGTGGCTACCTCGATGCGATACCTGTTAAGTCAGTTCAAAGTTATGAATCAAGCCTTCTTTCATATTTAAAAAGTGAACAAAAATCTTTACTTTCTGATATTGCTTCCCAAAAGAAACTTACAGACGATATAGAAGATCGACTGAAGTCAGCCCTTGATGCATTTGCAAAACAGTTTGAAGCTTAGTTAGGTAAGTATAATGGCGTCTTTAAAAGACCTCCAGAACAGGATCAAAAGTGTAAAAAATACACAAAAGATCACTAAGGCAATGCAAATGGTTGCCGCTGCAAAGCTACGAAAAGCTCAAGAGGCTGCGGAAAAATCACGTCCATATTCAGAAAGAATTTATGAGGTAATTAAGAATTTAGCCGCTTCTATGATAAACGTCGGAGATGCACCTAAATTACTAAAAGGTAATGGCAAATCGGATACTTTTCTTTTGGTAGTTGCAACTGCTGACAGAGGTTTGTGTGGTGGATTTAACACCAATATAGTAAGAAAAGCTAATCAGGAGATAATTGATTTAGAAAACCAAGGAAAAACAGTTAAGCTATATCTCATTGGTAAAAAAGGTTTTGACCAACTTAAAAGAAGTCATAACAATAAGATTGTTTACAATGTTTCACTCAAGGAAGAACGTAGTATCCACTCAGGAATATCGCAAAAGATAGGTAGTCAAATTACAAAAATGTTTGAAAATAATGAATTTGATGTGTGTAAAATTATATATTCTGAGTTTGAAAACGTCATGACGCAACATGCTATTTCAAAGACAATTATACCCGCATCTGTTGATTTAGACGAAGTCACACCATCGAAAACTTCTGGTGCTAAACTTAATGGGGCAATATATTCTTATGAGCCTGATGAAATTGGAATTCTTAATGTATTACTCCCTAGAAATATTAATACTCAGATATTCACAGCACTATTAGAAAACCAAGCTGGCGAAATGGGTTCTAAAATGACTGCAATGGATAATGCCACTCGCAATGCAGGCGACATGATAGATAAATTAACACTAACATTTAACCGAACTCGACAAGCTCAAATTACTTCTGAGCTAATTGAGATTATTTCCGGCGCTGAAGCGCTTTAAATAGCTAGAGGAAAGCAACCATGGCTAAAGAAACAATAAAAAAGAAGGCTACGGCCAAAAAAACAACTACTAAGAGGGTAGTAAAAAAACCTTCGTTAAAGAAATCTAGTGTTCCTTTAAAACCAACAGGACGAATTAGTCAAATAATTGGCGCAGTTGTTGATGTTGAATTTGATGGTGATTTACCAACGATTTTAAATGCACTGGAAACAACAAATCAAGGGAATCGCCTTGTATTAGAGGTTGCTCAGCATCTAGGTCAAAATACTGTCAGGACTATAGCCATGGATGCTACCGAAGGATTAGTGAGAGGCCAAGATGTTACTGATTTGGGTGCTCCAATAACAGTACCTGTAGGACCAGAAACACTTGGACGTATAATGAATGTAATCGGAGAGCCTATTGATGAAAGAGGTCCTTTGAATACTAAGGCTATGGCCTCTATTCATAAAGAAGCCCCTTCATTTGTTGATCAAGCTACAGAGACTGAAGTCTTGGCTACAGGAATAAAAGTAATTGACCTTCTGTGCCCTTATTCAAAAGGTGGTAAAATAGGACTTTTCGGTGGAGCTGGAGTTGGAAAAACGGTCCTTATTATGGAATTGATTAATAACATAGCAAAACTTTTTGGAGGCTATTCGGTTTTTGCTGGGGTTGGAGAAAGAACTCGTGAAGGAAATGATCTTTATCATGAAATGATTGAGTCTAATGTTATAAATCTTGACGGGGAAAGTAGAGCTACTTTAGTTTATGGACAAATGAATGAGCCTCCGGGCGCACGTGCAAGAGTTGCTTTAACTGGTTTATCTCAAGCTGAGTATTTCCGCGATGAAGAAGGAAAAGATGTTCTTTTCTTTGTTGATAATATCTTTAGGTTTACTCAAGCAGGTTCTGAGGTATCAGCTTTACTAGGTCGTATTCCTTCTGCTGTGGGCTACCAGCCTACATTAGCAACAGAAATGGGCCAAATGCAGGAAAGAATTACATCTACGAATAAGGGTTCTATTACATCGGTTCAGGCTATTTATGTGCCTGCAGATGATTTAACCGATCCAGCTCCTGCAACTTCTTTTGCACATTTGGACGCTACAACTGTTTTGAATAGGGCGATATCAGAAAAGGGTATATATCCAGCAGTTGATCCACTTGATTCAACATCGCGTATTCTTGAGCCACGCACAGTTGGCGAAGAGCATTATGCTGTAGCGCGCCAAGTTCAAGAAATCCTCCAACGTTATAAATCATTACAAGATATTATTGCTATTCTGGGCATGGATGAATTGTCTGAAGAAGATAAGCTTACTGTTGCTAGAGCAAGAAAAGTTGAAAAGTTCCTGTCACAGCCATTTGATGTTGCTGAAATATTTACTGGATCTCCAGGAATTCAAGTTCCCCTTGAAGATACTGTTCGCTCCTTTAAAGGACTAGTTGACGGTGAATATGATAACTTGCCTGAGCAAGCTTTCTATATGGTTGGCGGTATAGAAGATGTCATTGAAAAAGCAGCTAAAATGGAAGCTCAAACTAAGTAAATAAGGTTTAATCTGATGGCTGAAACTCTAAATTTTTCGCTAGTATCACCTGAGTGTGAGCTCTTTAGTGGTGAAGTGATACATGTAGATGTTCCAGGAACTGAAGGTGATATGGGGATACACCCTAAGCATGCACCCTTAATGGCAGCCATTAGGACTGGTATTGTTAATGTATACAGATCTGATGAGAATATAAGTTTTTTTGTGCAAGGCGGTTTCGTAGATGTAACAACAGAGGAGTTAGTTATTTTAGCAGAAAAAGCCTGCTTTATCGATGATATTGACCATAAAGAAATCAAACAGGAAATTGAATCAGCTAAAAAGGCTTTGGTTTCTCTTGAGGGTGAAGCAGCATTATCCATGCAGCAGAACCTTGATGGTCTTCAAGATATTTTAGCTAATTAAACTTGTCTATTGGACAAGTCATTTCTGTTGCTTCTGATAAAAAGCATAATTTTTCTAAAATAGCAAAACAGGAAATAACTCTTTTAGCTAATTATGGAGTTAAAGGAGATGTGCATGCTGGTAAAAAAGTGCAACATTTATATGACAAAAAGAGGACACCAGATTTTCAAAACTTACGTCAGGTTCATTTAATTCAGTCCGAGTTATTTAGTGAGTTGAAAGAAAAAGGAATGGAAATTTTACCTGCACAAATGGGAGAAAATATAACGACTCTTGGCATAGATTTGTTGAGTCTTTCGAGCGATACTATTCTGCGCATAGGAAATGTTATGCTTAAGTTAACTGGTTTACGAAAACCATGTTTAAAATTAAATAAAATTCACCCTAATTTATTAAAATCTGTTATTGAAAAAAAAACTGATGGAACTTTGTATTATAAATCCGGAGTAATGGCTGTAGTCATTACTGGAGGCGTAATTCGTAAGGGAGATACTATAATCACTATTAAACCAGCGGGTAACTATAAATCACTAATGCCTCTTTAATTTATAAGGTAAAGTATATTTACGTTTCTGCGAACTTCATAAAGTCTTTAGTTATTCGCTTATAAATATTTCGTTTGAATGGTATAACTTTATATTCAATTTCTGATAGTTTTACCCATTTCCATTCAGAGAATTCTTGCTCCTTTTGAATTTTTAAATTAATTTCTTTATTTTCACCTTGAAATCTGAACGCAAACCATTTTTGTTTCTGGCCTGTCCATTGGTGGGTAACATTTTTTTTTTGATAATTAGAGGGTATTTCATAATATAGCCATTCATGTATTTCACCAATTTTTATGATTAAATTGTCAGAAATTCCTGTTTCTTCATAAATTTCCCTTTTAACAGCAAACTCTGGTGTTTCACCTTTATCAATACCGCCCTGCGGCATTTGCCAATCAAACAGACCTTTTTGGCCATATCTTTTTCCAAGCCAAATGAGGCCATCTTTATTAAATATAGCTGCTCCTACAGCCAGTCGATAGTTCCCTAATTTTTGAACATTTTCCATTAATTTAAATTTCCTATATTCATATTTTTTTCAATTATTTCATGATATTTTTTAAGAGATAAAACCTGAATTGCTTTATGAAGTTGAAAATCATCCGAAGTATTCCAATCGTCATTCGGATAAATTATTTCTTCATAGACTTCTTTAAAGTTTGTATCATCTTTGTTTGATAGAGAATTTGGTAAGTTATACTCCCTTAATCGCTTTTTTATTTCTCCCGTGTCAGGAGTTATAGCGACTAATACATCTGGCATAATACCTCTACTCTGAATGGATTTTCCAGAGGGAGTATAATATCGCTGGGTTGTTATTTTTAGAGCACCATTGTCCTCTGATAACGGTATAACAGACTGTACTGAGCCTTTTCCAAAACTTCGCCTTCCAACAATTACAGCTCTACCTCTATCTTGTAGAGCCCCAGCTACAATTTCTGCAGCAGAAGCAGATCCTGAATTTATCAGAATTACTATTGGCGTATCGGGGAATAGTTCTCCATGTTCAGCATGGTACCTTTGCGTATCTTGAAGTTTTTTCCCTTTTGCAGATAACACTTCACCGCCATTTAAGAACAAGCTTGAAACTTTAATAGATTGTTCAAGTAAACCTCCTCGATTACCACGTAGATCAATTATCAAGCCTGGTAGGTCTCCATTAAGACCCTGAGTTATCGAATTGAGCGCATCAATTAAATCTTCAGTTAACTCCGAGTTATTAAAAGTTTCGATATAAACATAACCATAACCTGATTCAATTCTGTGTCTTACTGCTCGACCGCGAACCACTTGCCTAATAACTGTAAGTTCAGTTTTCGTGTCATCTGGTTTTAATATTATCAATTTTATTGGATCTCCTGGATCCCCCCTCATTCCTTCTACTGCTTTTGCAAGTGTTTTGCCTTTTACAGGATTTCCTCCGACAGAGGTGATCATATCTCCTGTGCGAATTCCCGCCATATATGCTGGCCCATCCTTTATCGCATGGTTGACTTTAATAACTTCATTTTCGAGTGAAACTTCTATGCCCAGACCGCCATATTCTCTTTTCTCCCTTTTTTTTTGCTCAATAAAATCAGAAGCACTACTATACCCTGAGTGTGGGTCTAATGAATTTAAAGCGCTATTTAATGCTGACTGGATGAGCAATGCATCATCTATTTCATCTACATAATTCTCACGAATTTGATAAAATATATCAGCAAATAACTCCAGCTTTTTAAGTGTTTGGCTATTGTTACTTATTTGAGCTTTAGCAACTAAGTATGGGCACCATAGTGTAAAGAATATGGCCGCTAATATGATGGAGGTAATTTTAAGGATACTACTCTTAATTAATAAGTACATGACTTAAGTAGAACTATCGAGTTTATCAGCATATGTCTCGCTTTTAAGGATTTCAACAGAACGTTTTAATTGATAATCACTATCTATCTTAAATCCATTGGGTGGATAATCTATTGGCATTATTACTTCAGATTCTACTTGATGCTCTCCTGTTTCAATAGGTAAAGTGTTTGGTAAATCTGCCTCTTTTTTTCTTTCTTTCTTTTTTAAATCCTCAGGAAAATAACCGATTAATATATTTGGTGTTATCCCCTTTCCTTGTATAGATTTTCCCGATGGAGTATAATAGCGCTGTGTTGTTAGTTTAATTGCACCCTCTGCTCCGCCTTTTAGTGGTATTATAGATTGTACTGACCCTTTACCAAATGATTTCATACCTACTATTAGTCCACGCTTGCGGTCTTGAATTGCCCCTGCAACTATTTCTGAGGCAGATGCAGAGCCCTCATCAATCAAAATAATTATAGGTACTTCCTTTAGTAATTCACCTTTATCAGCATTATAGTTTCTATTATCGCTTTCTTTTCTACCTTTAGTCGAAACTACTTTGCCTCCATCTAAAAAAGCTGAGCTTATTTTAATAGACTGATCTAATAATCCACCTGGGTTGCCACGAAGATCTAATATTAAACCTGGAACACTTCCAAACATTTCTTTTTCTAATGAGGATATAGCTTTACTAAGCTCTTGGTAAGCATTTTCATTAAATTGGGAAATACGTATATAGCCTATCCCTTCTTTTATGCTGTACGTTACTATTTTTCGTTTAATTATTTCACGCTTTAGATTGAACTGTATTCTCTCATCATTATTTCTGGCTATAGTTATGTTTACAAGCTCTCCTGGCTTTCCTCGCATTAAGTCTACAGCCTCTGAAAGTGATAGCCCAAATATGCTTTCATCATTTATTTCTATAATGAAGTCACCAGGCTTAATCCCAGCTTTTTTTGCTGGGGTATCATCGATAGGACTAATAACTTTTACAAAGCCCTCATCCAAAGTTACTTCCATACCTAGTCCACTGTATTCACCTGATGTAGAAATTAGTAAGTTTTTATATTCTTTGGGACTTATATAAGAAGAGTGTGGATCTAATGAGAGTAACATTCCATTGATGGCTTCACTTATTAATTCAGTGTTGTTTATATCTACGACATAATCATTATTTACTCGTGCTAAGACATCAGCAAATAAGTCAAGTTGTTCAAAAGCGTCTTTGTAAGTTTTCCCGTCGAATGCAATGGCTGTTTTATTTAAGCTTGATGAGGTGTATAAGAATACAGCAAATATCATTGCGAATACTGTGAATACATATTTCATTTTTTAACTCCAACTTTTAATTGTATAATAGACATAAAAAATGTAAAGCTCACTGAATTAATTACCTATACAAAGCTTTAAAGATTTAGTTGATTCAGGAAACTTTATTTTGTTTTTTTCTTTGTTTTAATTTGAGTTGAACCAAGGAGTGGGATTTATTGTTTCTCCATCTCGTCTAAATTCAATATATAAATTAGTTTTATTATTTGAGCTAAAAGGCATTACTCCCAAAGGCTCCCCGGTTTGAATAGTTTCACCTGTTTTTACAAAAACTTCTCCTATCCCTGTAAATACAACGAAGTAGCCTTCGCCTGCATTTATAATAACAATATTATCGTAGTTCTTAAATGCTCCTGAAAACTCTATTATCCCGTTTATTGGCGAGGTAACTTGAGATTTAGAACGTGCAGAATAAGTTAAACCTTTATTTTCTCCTCCATATTTTAATAAAAGGTTTCCGTTTACTGGTTTATTTAACTTACCTTTAAATAATAAGAAATTAGCGTCATTGTTTTTTAACGAATAAGCGCCTGCCTCTAATTTGGAAGGAATGTCCATTCTTCTAGGTTTTATTCTAGGCATTACATTGGCAGCTGATTTTTCTAGTGCCTCTATTAGTTCTCTCAATGAGTTTACTTGTAAAGCCAAATTTTCTACTTCTCGTATTGATTTTTCTTCTTCGTTTTCAACATTCACTTTGAGTTCTTTTTTATTGATTATTAATTGATCAATTTTTTTTTGACGCTTTTTTAATAATTTCTCATTGGATGTAAGTTTAAACTGAGTAGCAGTTACTTCATCCTGAATTTTTTTTAATTCAGATATATTAAAAACCAGTTTATTCGCTCTTTTCTCAAGCTCTTTTATTATTGCAGATGCCATAATTGCGGCTTGTGCTGACATAGCTGAATCTTTGGTCTGATTAATTGATAAAGGTGGTGGATTATTCTCTATTTTTTGCAAAGTTGATAGTAAGCGTATTAATGTTTTTTTATCACCATAAACTTTTTCTTTTAGCGTTTCTTCAGAAGCCAATAAATTAATTTTTTGCTGTTCCAAAGAAATACTTTCTAATTCGTAATTCTTTACTGTAGATGCTGTCTCAATTAACTGGATTTTAAGATTTTTTAGTTCGATAGAAATTTCTTTTTTTTCTTTTGAAAGAGCTTTGCTTTTAAGGCGTGCTTTTCTTTCAGCTTTAGTTATTTTTTCTAAATCATTAAGGTTTAACTCTTGTCCAGAACAAGGAGTGAGTGGGACTATAAGTATTAAAATTAAAATAAAAAATTTCATTTGAATTTACTTTTTACAATTTAATCGCGATGATAGGGAGTGGATGATAAAATTGACATTGCTCTATAAATTTGCTCAGCAGCCATAACTCTAACCATTTTATGTGGCCAAGTTTGTTGACCAAATGCCCATCTAATAATATCATTGGAAACATTGGACTGATCAAAACCATTAGCGCCTCCAATTACAAGTATTAATTTTCTAATATTATTATCTCGCCAATGTGAAAATTGTTTCGATATCTGCTTTGATGTTGGTTGTAGCCCTCTCTCATCTAAAATTATTAATTTTTCGTTTGATGAGTTGTAACGTGTAAGTATTTTTGTCTTTTCTGAGAGTGCTTTAACAGCACGCAAATTTATTTGTTCTTCAAAAACATCAAGGAAACCAACTGCACGGGATGTAGATTTTGCTCTTTTTATATAATCATCTATAAGCAAACGTTCGGGACCTGATCGAATTATACCATCAGCTCGAAGTATAATTTTCACTTAGGCTTCCATGTTCTCAGGGTCATATTGAATTTTTTCATTAAGATCTAATGGACTTGGTATAGACCAGATTTTTTCAATATTATAAAAAGCTCGAACTTCAGGTCTAAAGAGATGAATTATTACATCTCCCACGTCAATAAGCACCCAATCACACCCTTTAAGTCCCTCGATGCCTATATTTTTTTTTCCGATATTTTTTAGTGATTTAATTAAATAGTCACTTAACGCGCCAACATGCCTGTTAGACCTTCCAGATGCGACAATCATATAATCAGATATGGAGGACTTACCTCTAATATCAATTTCTATAATGCCCTGTGCAGAGTGTTCATTAAGTACATTAGTAATTAAATTAGCGAGATTGCGAGACTCTTTTGAGTCTTCGGGTGAGGGCATGCTCACGGTTTCTGATTCAGTCAGTTTAAACTCCATAAATATTTGAACCTAATACATATCATAAGCTTAAAGAATTAGCTATCTCTTTGCGTATTGTCGAAGATGAATTTTTATTTAGTGGCGGTGTTATGAATGTCCACATTGGAGGAGAGTGATATTTAAGAATATGTGCTTTATGTTCTGGCAGTCTATGATTGCTCATAAAACGAGCAGTTGGAGAAAGTTGAGACTTCAAGCTGTACCCAGGCCTTGCAACAACAGCGATAGGTACCAAAGATATTATTTCCTTCCAACTCTTCCATTTAGTAAATTGGCTCAAATTATCTGCTCCTATTAAGAAAATAAATTTTGTATTTGGGTTTCTAACTTTTAGAGCTTTGATCATTTGTATAGAGTATTGAATGTTCATTTGTTTTTCGACGTGGCTAATTTCCATTCGCTTTTGAAGCCCTAAGGATTTTATGCTATTGGCACGTTCATCATATTTAGTTTGTTTATCTTTAAGAGGGTTCTGCTTGCTAGTTATCCACCATATTCTATCGAGTGCTAATTCACGAAGTCCACAAGCGGCAACATGCATATGCCCATCATGCGCCGGGTTAAAAGAACCACCAAAAAGTCCAATTGACAATTTACCCAGATTTCTCATTAATCCCGTATTTGACCATTTCCAGTAACTTGATATTTATATGTTGTAAGCTGCTTTGCCCCCACAGGACCACGAGCATGCAAACGACCTGTTGCAATTCCAATTTCAGCTCCAAACCCAAACTCCCCTCCATCAGCAAATTGGGTTGATGTATTATGCATACATATCGCACTATCTATACTTTTAAGAAAATATGCAGCACAGTTTTTATTTTCTGTAATAATTGCATCTGTGTGTCCGCTACCATAATGGTTAATATGCTGGATAGCTTCATCTATATTTTTTACAATCTTGATATTAAGAATTGGTGCTAAATGTTCTGTAAAATAATCATTTTCTTTAGCTATTGTGATATTAGGTAGGATTTTTTGAGATGCTTTATCACCAAGAATTTTGCAATTATTTCTCAAGAGTTGCTTTCCAATGCGCTTAAGAGCTTTGTTTGCAATTGATTTATCAACTAACATTGTTTCTGTAGCTCCACATACGCCTGTTCTACGAAGTTTTGCATTTAAAATTATCGCTTCAGCTTTATTTAGGTCGGCTTGAGAGTGAATATAAGAATGGCATATACCTTCAAGGTGCGCTAGTACCGGAACCCTTGCATCATTTTGCACACGTTCTATCAAGTTTTTACCACCACGAGGAATAATTAAATCAACCGTTTCATTTATACCGCCCAACAAAAGCCCGACTGCCGCTCTATCCGTCGTGTTTACCAGTTGGATGGTTTCTTTCGGTAGTCCAGCTTCTTCCAAACCTGTTATTAGGGCCATATGGATAGCTTTATTTGAATTTTGTCCTTCAGATCCCCCCCTCAAGATGCATGCATTTCCTGACTTAAGACACAGTGCACCCGCATCAGCGGTTACATTTGGACGGCTCTCATATATCATGCCAATCACACCAATTGGGACTCTAACTTTAGAGAACTTTAATCCATTAGGTTGCGTCCAACTTTCATCAACTGTACCAATAGGGTCAGGCAGAAGAGCTATGTTTTCAAGACTATTTGCGATAATATTAATTCTATCAGAATTAAGTCTGAGCCTATCTAAAAATGAGTCTGATATAGATTTATCTATTGCTCTAGAGATGTCTATTTCATTAGCCGCCAGTATTTGTTTTTCTCTTTTACGAATCTCTTCTGCCATTTTTTTTAAAGCATAATTTTTGGTGTTGTTGTTGGTGACCCGAAGCACAGAGTAGGACTTTCGAGCTAATCTACCTAACTCATGCATATACTCTGATAATTTGTTATCTACATTAAAATCAGTCATGTTAAACTACTACTAAATTATCTCTGTGAATTAATACGGGACCGTTATCGTAACCAAGTATATTTAATATATCTTCTGACTTAAAACCTATTATTTTTTCAGCTTCAGTTTTATCATACGATACGAGACCACGAGCAATTTCTAAGTTATTTTCATCTATTATAACTACCGCATCACCTTTATTAAAATCACCAGTTAAAGAAATTGCACCAGCAGGTAAAAGACTTTTATTTGTCTTTAATGCTTTAACAGCTCCCGCGTCTATTACAATTGATCCACTTGGTTTCAAAGTTCCACTAATCCATTGACTTCGAGCACTTTTAGGGTTGCTCTCGGCACTGAACCAGGATGCGCGCTCGCCTAAAGACAACCTTTGCAGAGGTTTATTTTTTCTACCGTCCATTATGCACACTTTGCACCCAGCTTGAGTTGCTATACGAGCAGCTATTAGCTTTGTTGCCATACCACCAGAACCAAGATTTGTATGCGTGTTAACACCAGTGCCCATTCCCATAATTTCATCTGTTAAATTTTCTACTTGAGGTACATGTTGCGCATTTTTATTAATTCTAGGATCTGAAGTATAAAGACCATCAATATCTGTGAGAAGAATGAGTGTATCAGAACCAATCATTTGAGCTGTTCGTGCTGCAAGCCTATCGTTATCGCCATAACGTATTTCATCGGTAGCAACGGTGTCATTCTCATTTATTATAGGTACAGCACCCAGAAGAAGTAGGGTATCTAGTGTGGACCGCGCATTTAACCAGCGACGTCTATCTTCGGTGTCATTGAGTGTTAATAGGGCCTGAGCAGTAGTAATCCCAAATTTACTCAATGCTTTTTCATATGCGAGAGTTAATAAAGATTGTCCTGCTGCAGCGCATGCTTGTTTTTCTGAAAGCGCCAGTTTTCTATTTTGTAGACCCAATCTTGACCGTCCTAATGCTATTGCACCAGATGAGACTATGGCAACATCTTTTCCAGAGACTTTGAGTTCAGATATTTCTTTGCATAAACTACTAAGCCATTTCTCTCTTAGAATTCCTTTCTCTGAATTAACAAGAATAGCTGAGCCTATTTTTATAACTATACGATTAGACTTTTCTAAGGTTGCCATGCGACTGTCTCTTTGTATTCTCTGGATGTTTTTTTTTCTTTGTTAATTTTTGCTTTTAGTTCAGACTCCCTACGTTTTTTAACGTGTTTAAATGCTTCAAATAGAATAGGTTTTAAACCTTGGTTTGCCACTGAAGAAACAATCATTACATTAGCATTATATTTTTTTTCAAATTTATCTTTTATATCACTTGCTTGCTGATGGTTAATTGCGTCGCATTTAGTAAGCGCTATAATTTCTGGTTTTTTTTCTATTCCAGCGTTATAATTTTTTAGTTCTTTGCGGATTACCTCATAATTTTTTAAAGGGTTTTCACTGCAAGCATCAACTAAATGTAAGACTGTTGAACATCTTTCTACATGACCAAGAAAACGATGACCTAACCCTGCACCTTCACTTGCGCCTTCAATAAGCCCTGGTAAATCAGCTATAATAAATCTTTCTGATGCCCCTAGTTTAACAACTCCTAAATGCGGGTATAATGTTGTGAAGGGGTAATCAGCTGTTTTTGGTGTTGCTGCTGTAACAGTAGACAGAAAAGTTGATTTACCAGCATTTGGTAACCCTACTAGTCCAACATCCGCTAGAAGTTTTAACCTTAACCAAATCCAACGTTCTTCTCCATCCTCTCCAGGATTGGCTTTGCGAGGAGCTTGATTAATAGCTGACTTAAATCTAGCATTCCCCCAACCTCCATTACCTCCTTTTGCCAATAAAGCACGCTGACCATCTTCTGTAAGATCTACAAGTATTTCTCCGTTTTCAGAGTCAACAATTTGCGTTCCAATTGGTACTTTTAGTTCAACATTCTCCCCAGCTGATCCTGCTCTATCTCGACCCATTCCATGTGTTCCGGTATCTGCTTTGAAGTGTTGTTTATATCTGTAATCGATAAGGGTATTTAGACTTGCGTGAGCAGTAACCCAAACATCGCCACCTTTTCCACCATCTCCACCGTTGGGCCCACCAAAAGCAATATACCGCTCACGCCTAAATGAAACACAACCAGCCCCACCATTTCCAGACTTAATAAATATTTTTGCTTGGTCTAAGAATTTCATTTTTTTACTGTTTATTTAATAATTTTTAGTTATTTTAATATCTGCATGCTATATCTGTAGCTTATATAATACTACTATTTTAACACTTCCTCAAGAATTGGCATTAATTAAGGTACCTATTTCTTTTTATAAGAGTTATTAATACATTTTTCGGATTTCAAACTTGAATAAATTAATATTGACTCTATCTGAAAAGTTTCAATTTTGTTATATATACCTCTGAAGACTGCATAAAAAAAGGAAACCAAGGTACTGGTTTCCTATTATTTTAATAACACATATTAAGTAAGAAAATATTATTCAGCAGCTTTAGTCATCTCATCAACAGAAACAAAAGTCCTTTGGTTTCGTTTGGTTGTAAATTCTACGCGTCCTCCTTTGAGTGCATATAATGTGTGGTCTTTTCCCATTCCAACGTTTGTACCTGGGTAATACTTTGTACCGCGTTGGCGAATAATTATATTTCCAGGTATCACCGATTGTCCACCAGACTTTTTTACACCAAGTCTTCGGCCTGCACTATCCCGTCCATTATTTGACGAACCACCAGCTTTTTTATGTGCCATATGCCTTCTCCTACTTAGAGTTTAAGCTGTAATAGACGTGATTTTCACGACTGTTTCATTTTGACGGTGCCCGCGCTTACGGCGATAGGTTTGACGTCGCTTCTTTTTAAAAACTAAAACCTTAGCTGCTTTGCGTTGTTCAATAACCTCAGCCTCTACTAGAGCGCCTTTAACAATAGGCTCTCCTACCTTAACTGCACCAGAGTTACTTGTAATTAGAACTTGGTCAAAAGAGACCTTTTTACCAGTTTCAGCTTCTAGTTTCTCAACGATAATTATATCGTCTTTAGTAACTTTATACTGCTTACCGCCTGTTTTTATGACTGCAAACATTTATTAATCCTTTTACTGAGAAGAAGTATCTGACTAATACGCCTTCCTTTATATAAAAATTGATTGTTTAGTCATGCGACTCTCCAACCAAAGCGTGCTCTATATACAGCCGCTTGAGCCAGTGTCAACGTGGTTTGTATCAAATAAAGTAAACAAAAAGTTATGTTTTTTTAATTAGTATCATGTTGATATAAAAATATTAACTTAATAATAAACCTATAATTAAAACAACAATGTATCAGATCAGGTGATCGTCACTTACTTTTTTTACTCCTAAAGGGTTTAAAAAAAGATTTTTCGGCTTGAGCTAGCATTTCGGTGTCTCCACGGCTATCGCCATAAGCCTCAGTTATAATATATTTATAGTTCTGTAGTTCTGAATTTATTCTATTTATTTTACCCTGACCCCAAACATTTTCACCTTTTATTTTACCAGTGTACTTTATATCATTTTGTTCTAGTTCAGTCGCGTAAACATATGTTATACCTTGACTGGCAGCCCAGACTTTCAAATAAATAGATAAAGATGCGCTACATAGTATAATTTTTTCATCACCATTTTTTTTACTATTTATGTATTTTTGAGCATCTTTTCTAATGTATTTAGGAATAATTTCTTCGGCAAACTTTTTTGCATTATCGTTAAGTATGTTTATAGGCGTGTTTTTGAAAAACTTCATAACTACTTTAGCTTTTATCTGGTTACGATCTATAATTTTAAGAAGATAAAGTAAAAAACTAGGAAATAAGGTCACCATATTGATCACCCACTTAATTAACCCCGAATGATAAAATAGAAATAATCTAAAAGTATCTTTAGTTGTTATGGTTCCATCAAAATCAAAAACAATTATTTTATTTTGTATATTGCTTTTCATAAATCTCTTTCATATTTTCTTATATAATTGATTGCTAAAGAGTAAAAATAAAATGATACTTTATTTTTACTTCCTGCACTTATAAAAAAAATATAATTTAGTTTTAACATTTAGGCGGGGCAAGCTTTTTATTGTTTTAATGTAAATCAAATAATTAATTACTAGTACTTGCATTTAAAATGAACTCAACGCATATCGCGATTACTTTTTTATAAAAACAACATAAACGGAGCATAAGTTGGCACGTCAATTCTGTTACCACATGCAAGGCCTTACAAAGAAGTTTGGCAACAAAACAATTCTTGATAATGTTCACCTATCTTTTTATCCAGATGCCAAAATTGGATTAATCGGCGTTAATGGTGCTGGTAAGTCTACATTAATGAAAGTAATGGCAGGAAATGATACCGAAGTAACAGGAGAACACTGGGCTGCTGAAGGCACAAGGGTAGGCTACCTTCCTCAAGAACCTCGTTTAAATCACGACAAAGATGTTTGGGGAAATATTATCGAAGGATGTCAGGATAAACAAATATTTGACAGATATAATGAAGTTGCCATGAAGATGGCTGAAGATTACTCAGACGAAATAATGGATGAAATGACTAAACTTCAAGATGAAGTTGATGGTCGAGATGCTTGGGATATCGACTCAAAAATTGAAATGGCTATGCAGGCATTACGTTGCCCGCCAAAAGAAAGTCCGGTGAATAACCTTTCCGGCGGTGAAGCAAGAAGAGTTGCATTATGTAGGCTTTTATTATCAAAGCCCGATTTATTACTACTTGATGAACCTACTAACCATTTAGATGCAGAGACAGTAAATTGGTTAGAAAATTACTTAGTAAAGTATTCTGGAGCTATAATACTCATTACTCACGACCGTTACTTTCTTGATAATATTACCAACTGGACGTTAGAAATTGATAGGGGAAAAGCTTATCCACATGAAGGTAACTATTCATCATGGCTAGCTGCTAAAGCCAAAAGAATGGACCAAGAGGGTAGAGAAAACGATTCGAAGACAAAAGCATTAAAGCGTGAATTGGAATGGGTACGTTCTAATCCCAAAGCACGTCAAAGTAAATCAAAAGCTAGGTTATCAGCTTATGAAAAATTGAGAGATGAGGCTGATAATGAAGTAGTTAGCCATGCTGATATTCGAATACCTATGGGTGAAAGGCTAGGAAATATTGTTGTTGAAGCCAATAGTATCAAAAAAGGCTTCGGGGATAAATTATTGATAAAGGACCTTTCATTTAAACTCCCAAGAGGTGGAATCGTTGGAGTTATAGGTCCGAATGGTGCAGGTAAAACAACCTTATTTAAAATGATTACAGGTGAAGAAAAGCCTGATAGTGGTACCTTTAAAGTTGGACAAACGGTTGAGCTAGGTTACGTGGACCAAAATCGAGATGCTCTAGATAATAATAAAAATGTATGGGAAGCAGTATCTGAGGGGTTAGATATTTTAAAACTTGGTAAAAGAGAAGTGCCCTCTAGGGCATACCTTGGAGCCTTTAACTTTAAGGGAACAGATCAGCAAAAAAATGTTGGTCAGCTTTCAGGCGGAGAAAGAAACCGCGTGAATCTTGCTAAAATGTTGACCAGACCAGCAAACCTTTTACTCTTGGATGAACCTACTAATGATTTAGATAGAGAGACTTTAGCCTCCCTGGAGGTTGCATTAGAGAAATTTCCAGGTTGTGCCGTTGTAATTTCACATGACAGATTTTTTCTTGACCGCGTTGCAACGCATATACTTGCTTATGAGGGCGATAGCCATGTGGAATGGTTTGAGGGTAACTTTGCAGATTATATTGAAGATAAGAAAAGAAGACTTGGTCCGGACGCAGATATGCCTAAAAAACTTAAATTTGTTAAGTTTGATAGATAGTAACGCTTAATATTTTATTTATTTTTATTTCTGCGCTTGATGGAATTACTGCATTAGGGCAAAATTAGACTATGAATATTTGGCAAAAAATATTTTATGCGGGGGCTAAACTTTTTGGGCCTCAGGTTGTAAGTCATCGTGACGGCTGTCCTGACAGTATAGATGAGGCTAGTGTGGTAGCCGCATTAGTGGCTCTTGGCGCTAAGATGGCAAAAGCTGATGGCTCTGTTAGTAAGAGTGAAGTTGATGCTTTTAAAAAAGTTTTTCAAGCAAGTCCTGAAAATGAAGAAACAATAGCGCGCTTTTTTAATTTAGCCCGTCAATCAACATTAGGTTATGAAAAATATGCTAAAATAATTTATAAACGATTTAGGTTTAATCCATCAATTCTTGAAGGCGTACTTGATGGTTTGTTTCATATTGCTATGGCTGATGGTATAGTTATGAATTCTGAAATATCTTTTTTAGAGCGTGTTGCTAGTGAGTTTGGTTTATCAGATAGTGACTTTAGCCGCATAAAGGCAACTCATTTGGGAAGGGCAGCGGATGATCCCTATTTAATTTTAGGTATTGATGAGTCTATATCAGATTTGGAACTAAAAAGTGCATACAGGCGCATGGCATCAGCTTGCCACCCTGATACAATGATGGCTCGTGGACTACCTATTGAATTGGTTGGCTTAGCAAACCATAAAATGGCAATGGTCAATAAAGCATATTCAGAAATTCTTTCTCAGCGGAGTGACGATTAATTAATTTAATGTATTCTTTTATTCTTTCTATTGACCTTTGAGTGTAGCATAACAAAGTAATAAGCATGGAATTTATTAAAAACATAATGAGTCAAAATACTATTCTCTCACGTGTAGTAAAAAATATTTTATTTATTTTGGCATTAATAGTAAGCGTTTCTTTAACTATTTTTCTAGCTTCTTTTGTTTTCTTTGCATTGGTATGCTTGTTATTGATTGGATTAATAATTTTTAGTTATTTCTGGTTACGCTCAAAATTATCAGAAAGCTATTTTCCCCTTTTTAGATTTAATAAATCATCTCAGAGAAAAACAAATGTAAAAACAGAAAAAACCAAAAAAACTGAGGATTTAAATGCTTCAGTAGGCCCAATAATTGATGCTCATAATACGCCTGATGGGTGGTCAGTTGAAGATTAGTTCTGACCAATTAATGCTCCTTGTTATGCAATCACATGCGAAGCGTTGATTTTTTAATTATATTATCGTGTTGCCTTTGCTGGGGAGGAAATTTCGTCATTAGTGCATGGGCTTTATCAACTGCACCAATTCCTCCTTTTTTTCTCGCATTTATTAGAAGTTGTTTCGCTATATCAATAATGTTTCCCTTTTTATTAAGACCTTTTCCTTTGCGCTGGAAAAGGCTTTTTTTAGTTTGTTTGTTTGTTGGGCCAGTTCATTTGGGCTTTTTATATACTGGCTTGCAAACTGCACCAGCTTCTGGTGGCTCAATAGTATCACATATGCTAATTCCTTTTGCTGCAATTCTTTCAGTTATGTTTTTAAATGAGAGGATTGGACGCGTAAGGTTGTTCGCTATTTTAGGGGCGTTAACTGGCACTATTGTAATGATTTATGAGCCTAATGCTCTAAAGTTTGATATTGGGTTAATTTGGATAATATGCGCTTATTTATCCTTAGCGGTAGGTTCAGTTTTAATGAAAGGGGTTGGGCAGGTAGAATGGCAACAATATGTTGCATGGATGGCAGTTTTAGTATTCGTGTTTTCTGGACTTACATCAGTGATTTTCGAGGATGGTCAATTCTATGCATACGAAGTTGCGAAATGGAAATTACTCATTGCAGGTAGTTATGCAGCAGTTTTTGTTTCAGTATTTGCGCATGGGCAATATTTTGGTTTAATAAAAAAGTATGATGTATCAATGGTAGTGCCCCTTACACTGCTTCAAACTCTATTTGCATGCATTTTAGGCGTTATATTTTTGGAGGAAATTATATATTTGCGCTACTATTTAGGTGCTTTTCTAATTTTACCTTGTGTCTATGTTATTGCTAAGAGAAACCCTAATTAAGTTTATGGAAGAAAAAATGGATGATTTAAGAATAATTCAATCTCATAGCCCTAACTTCGATAACAGGACTTTGCCTATATCATTGTTAATACTTCACTATACAGGTATGAAAACTGCCATGGAGGCGCTGGATAAACTTTGTAGTGTGAAATCTAAAGTAAGTTCTCATTATTTAGTATTCGAAAATGGTGAAATTCATCATTTGGTACCTGATCATAAGCGTGCGTGGCATGCTGGCGTTTCGAGTTGGCGGGGGGAGAAGAATATAAACTCTTGCTCTATAGGTATGGAAATTGTAAATTGTGGTCATAATTATTTGAATTTGGATGGTGAGTTACCTCGATATCCAAAAAAACAGATGAATGCAGTAATTGCTTTATCAAAAAAAATAATTGACCAACACGGACAGCTGGAATTTCTTGGTCATAGTGATATCGCTCCTTCAAGAAAGAAGGATCCTGGCGAGCACTTCCCTTGGCAGTATATGGCATCGCAGGGCATAGGAAAATGGCCCATTGTAAAGACAAATGACCGTAGAGTTTTATTTGAATTAAATGATAGAGATAGGGGTATATCTATTGTTCAGCAAGGTTTAGCTAAGTTGGGTTATTCTGCATATATCACTGGAGTTATGGATCAGAACACAGTTGATATCATTTTAGCCGTTCAAAGAAGATACCGCCAAGATCAAGTGGACGGAATTTTAGATATTATGACAATGGAGATTATAAAAAGTCTACTAGAAATCTAATTTTTCTATCTTCCTGCTCTTATGAGTCTTCCAGGTCTTGCATTGGTTAGTTTATCATTAATAATAACTTTTTGACCTTTAACGATTGTGTATTTATATCCTTTGACGCTTTGGAGAAGTCTTTGACTTCCTGTAGGTAAATCTGCGACCATCTTTGGCATACCAAGAGCCAAATTTTTGTAATCAATAACATTCAGGTCAGCCCGTTTTCCGATCTCGATAACTCCTCTGTCATCAAGGTTTAGATAATTTGCGATCTTTGAAGTAAGCATCATAATGGCTTTAGACAGATCAATTCCTTGAAGTCCATTAGCAATTCTATCTCTAGTCCAGTGTGATAATAAGTAAGTTGAAAAGCTTGCATCACATATAGTTCCTACATGTGCACCGCTATCCGACAATCCCATAAGTGATTTTGGATGCCTCATCATTTTTAATACATTACTATAGTTCATTTCATAATAGTTATAGACTGGATAATAAATTAAAGCTTTGCCGTTGTTTTCCAATAGCATATTATATACTTGCTCCCATACGCTCAAATTGTTTTTTCTTGCTAATGACGCAATTGAGTTTTTAGGTTGTTGTTCGTAATCAACATAGCCTTCATAATTTAATTTAAATTGTTTCTCTGCTATCTGTTCAAAATTTTCTATTATTAAGTCAATCATTGGAGGTACAGAGCTATTTTTACCTGAAAGCTTTTGAGGTGTTTCTGCTAATAGTTTATCTCTAAAGTCAGTTTTACGTAAAATAGCAACCCTTTCGGATAAAGTTTTATCGCTTATCGCAATATAACTTGGAAACGCCATTAATGGATGAAATGTGCAATCTAGGCCAGCAAAGGAGCCAATCGCTCTTGGTGCTACTTGAAAATAAATATCCGAACCATTTTTATTCATTTCTTCAGTACGTTTTATTATATGCCTCCAGTCATCAGGGGCAAAATCCCTTTCCATCAATGATATTGATCCTTTGTGATTGGGTGCAGCCATAAAAAAATCTTTCATTAGGTCAAATTCTTTATCAAAATTATCCTCTGGCCTTAACATGTCGAAGTCATTCACGGCTTGTAGCACCCCATGCTTTAATCCTCTAAATGCAGATGCAATTCCAATTAGTTCGCTTTTTCCAGCTTCCGAACCAGGCGTCCATTCACCTTTAGAGCTTTTGTGAAAATCACTACGGCCAATTGAAAAACCGATAGCCCCTGCTTCAAGCGCATCTCTTGTTAGCTGTTTCATTTGAGATATATCAATCTTTGTTGCGGGTTCGTTAGAGACTGCTCTTTCACCCATGACATAAACTCGTAATGGATCATGTGGCACCATAACTGCAAAATCAATGGTATGTGGCAAGGCATCTATAGCGTTCATGTATTCAGGAAATGTTTCCCATTCCCAAGTTATGCCTTCATGAAGAGCAGTTCCCGGAATATCTTCAACTCCTTCCATTAAGTTTATGAGTTTAGATCTATCACTTTCTCTGCAGGGGGCAAAACCTACCCCACAGTTACCTAAAATAGCAGTTGTTACTCCATGGTTTACTGACGGTTTAAGCTCTTCGTCCCATGAAATTTGACCATCATAATGCGTATGTAGGTCTATAAATCCAGGAGTAATTATGTAGTTATTAGCAATTATTTTTTCTTTGGAATCTAACTTACATTCACCGACTTCAATAATAATACCATCTTGGATGGCGATATCCGCTTTGAATGGTTTATTTCCTTTTCCATCAAAAATTAACCCACCAATTATTTTAAGATCATACATAACTATCTTTCCATCTGAAAAAACCTACTAATATTAACCCTGCAATTATGTGCCAAATTCCCCATAAACCTGCTACTATACCTGCACCCCCTATTCCATCAAGTTGTGTTAGTAAAATTACTATTCCTAGCCCTGAGTTCTGTATACCTATTTCAAAAGTAAGTGAGCGAGCAGAGGCTTTACTCGCATTTATTGTCAAACCAGAAATATAACCAAGCAAAAATGCGAGTGTATTGTGAACAATAATTAAAACTATTATGCTAATGCCAATTTGTAAAAAAACTTCAAAGTATTCGATAAATGCGAACACTATAATTAGTAGCAAGCAAATAGCAGAAATAAGCGATACGGAATTATAGATTTTCTTTGCAAACTTCGGAAATAAATAAAGTAGACTTACACCTATAAGTAGAGGTAGCGCTAATATTAAGAATGTATTGAATAAAAAGTTTAATTTATCAAAAGTTATTTCTGATAGCAGGTTTTGTGTGGGGCTATAAAGCCCGCACCAAAAAATAATAGATAGAGGTGTTATAAAGGCTGCGGCTAAACTACTTGTCGCAGTTAAGGAAATGGATAAAGCGGTATTAGCTCTTCCAAACATTGATAATAAATTTGACACGTTACCGCCGGGACAGCAGGAAATTAAAATCATCCCAAGTGCTACACTAGGATGTGGGTTTGTGAGATAGCATAAGATAACTGTCAAAGCGGGTAAAAAAATAATTTGGGATATTACTCCAGTAAAGTATACTTTTGGATTTTCTTTAAAAAAGCGAAAGTGCTCCAATTTTAAACTTAGCGCCACCGCAAACATCATCACTGCTAGTGACAATGAAAGTGCTATTTCAGAACTGCTGCTAAGCTCAAATCTAATTTCATCTATGTTGGATATATTCATTTAATACACATTTTTTTTGAATACTCCATCCACAAATGTCCCATGAATTATGATATTTGGCCATTCCTCTGGTTCTGTTGTTAGTGGATTCTTATCTAAGATGGTGAAATCTGCTTTCTTACCTACTTCAATTGATCCGATCTCTTTGTCTAGACCTAAAGACCAAGCCGCCTCTATTGTAATTGCTTTTAGAGCCTGTATTGGAGTAATTCTTTCTTTTGGATTGCTTATATTGCCTTGTCTTGTTTTCCTAGTTATGTGGGCGCTAGCCGCAACCAGTGGTTGTGGAGGTGCTAGCGGCGCATCTGAGTGTAATGTCGTGTGAATACCAGCACTAAATGCGGAGGCAAGAGGTGTGATATATTGTGTTTTATTGCCTATAGCATCCTTATAATCATCTCCCATATATTTTACATAATGGGAAGCTACTGATAGGCCTACCCCTAATCTTGCTGCTTTGGATATCTGTTTTGGTAAAAATAGACCTCCATGCTCTATTATGAAACGCTGACCTAGTTTTCCTTCTTTTTGTTTTTCGAATGCCTCGAGAGTAACATCTTGAGCTGCGTCTCCATTAGAATGGATATGAATATCAATACCTTCATCCCAGTATTCTTTAATCGTTCTAGTTAATATATTTGGATCAGTAACTAGTAATCCTGTTTTTCCTTTGCTTTGACCTCCTATGTAACCAGGTTCCAGCATCTTCATTGTTTGAGAATAAAATGCTGCATCAGTAAATAGTTTCACTTGTTTTAAAACTTTAGCACTTCTGGTTTTTTCTTTGCTAAGTTTGACTATTTTTTTTATTTTGTTCTGGCCAAATTCTTTTTCAAATGCTCTATGTTCAGGTATTTGAAAAAGGCGGTAATGATCTTCTTTTGTGTAAAAATTACTTGTAAAAATATCTTCTATTTGAGTTCCAAAAATACCATACCCCATTTCTGCGACTGAGGTTACTCCTGACCTTGATAGAATGCTTTCATAGCCCTCCCATCCTTTTTTAATATGGGACGAAGACATTAGTTCTGGAGCTAATGTTTTAAATAAATATAAAGCTGCATCTTCATAAACTCTTCCATTTAGTTCTCCCTTTTCATTCAAGCCTATGCCATCGAATTGATTTGCGAGTTTTTTTGAGAGATCTGATTTTTTAATAGCGGCAGAATTTAGATAAAAGTCATGGCCAGAATAGTGCCAAATAAATATAGGTCGAGATTTTGAAATTTTATCTAAGTCATCTCGTGAGAGTTCGCCCTGAACTAGATTATGATAGCCATATAATATGAGGGGGCCATCTTGTGAATTTTTTTCTAATTCAGTGATTCTTTTTAGTAAATCGTGCTTATTTGAGATACCCTTAACTATTCCAGATGGGGTTTCCATTTCCCAAGGCGGGATAAAGTCTAGACCATACATCATAGCACCTAGGGTCATATGAACATGTGGATCTATAAGACCGGGTATAATCACTTTATTTCTAAAATTATTATTTATTTCGGCGTTTTGAAATCTGTCTTTAAGGTTGTAAAAGGTATCAATTGCAATAATTTTTCCATATTCACTTACAGCGACTGCTTCGGCTTCAGTCATTGCTTGATCAACTGTTAAGATTTTATGTGCTGGATATATAGTGATATTTTCTTTTTTGGGGTAAGTAATTTCACCAAATCCAAATAAACCTAATATCAAAATAGAGCTCAAAATTTTAAGCATTTTTTTACCTCTTTTTTTCTTAGTCTATCTTGACTTATGAGTTAAAACCAAGCTTTATTATTTTTGTCGTAGGGTTGGGTGATCGCGAGTATTAATTATTCGAGGAAAGTCCGGGCTCCAATAAAGCAGGATGCCGGGTAACGCCCGGCAAATTGATACACATGTGTCAGTTTAGGGATAGTGCCACAGAAAGAAAACTACCTAGGCAAGCCTAGGAAAAGCTGAAAGGGTGCGGTAAGAGCGCACCGCGTTGAAGGTAACTTTAGCGGCATGGTAAACCCCATCTGGAGCAAGACCAAATAGGAACAGCATGTGATGTGCTTTATCATCGCTGTTCGGGTGTGTCGCTTGAAAGTATTAGTAATAATGCTTCTAGAGGAATGATCATCACTGCATTAGCAGATACAGAACCCGGCTTATAGGCCCTACGACACTTAGACTTTCCTTTTTTTTATTACGCAACAATTATTAATAATTTCTATTATTCAATCAGTATAAAATTACTAATTTTTTATTAATTTGGCATTGTATCCCATACAATCCCATGTTATCCCATTATTAAATTTATTTAATTCATTAGTTTGTAGTGGGTATTTTCATGTTCTTGTCAACAGTAACAAACAATTTAGACGCAAAGGGCCGTGTCTCTGTGCCGGCTGATTTTCGATCTACAATATCTAATGATAGCAAGAGATCGCCTTTTGATGGCATTGTTATTTGGCCTAGTCTGGATGGTAACTTCTTGGAGGGCGGCGGTATATCCCTAATGGAGGACTTCCAAGCTTCTTTGGACCTTAAAGAGCACTACGATCCAGAACGTTCAGCGTTACAATATGCAATATTTGCTTCATCGCGGCAGCTTGCATTTGATGGTGGCGGGCGTGTGTCTTTACCTAAGGATATGCATGAATTTGCGAACCTCAATGGTAAGGTAACTTTTGTGGGCCTAGGTAGAAGGTTTGAAATTTGGAATCCTAAATTATTTGAAGAGAGAAGGGAGTCTATTTTGACTCTTGCAAGGGAAAGTCGTCATATTCTAAAAACCAGTAATTCTGGAGATGTTAGATGAAGCATTATCCAGTTATGTTGCCTGAAGTAATCGCAGCAATGGATTTGAAAGATAGAGGGCTATATATTGACTCTACATTTGGCAACGGTGGGTATAGCGAGGCTTTTTTAAGCGCAAAAAGGTGCAATGTAATAGGCTTAGACCGAGACCCAAATGTACATAAGCGGGTTAAAGAATTACAAGTTAAATACAGTAATCGATTTAGTTTTATTGAAACTAAATTTTCAGAAATGGACAGAATTGATCTGCCAATGGTTGATGCAGTGGTTATGGATATCGGCGTTTCATCAATGCAGATCGATCGAGCAGAAAGAGGATTTTCTTTTATGCGTTCAGGACCTCTAGATATGAGAATGAGTAGTACGGGCGCTACTGCTGCGGATGCAGTAAACTTACTATCTTATGATAACCTAGTAAGAATTTTTAAGGTTTATGGAGAGGAAAAATATTCGCGTAAAGCTGCTGATGCCATCATAAAATCACGACAGAATAAATACATAGAAACTACAGCTGATCTAGCTTCAATTATTGAAAAAACATTAGGAAGAAGTGGAAAAATACATCCAGCTACTCGTATATTTCAGGCCTTAAGAATTTTTATAAATGATGAATTAGGTGAGTTATATAAAGGTCTTTGTGCTGCTGAAAGGGTTCTCAAACCAGGCGGAAAATTATTGGTTGTAACTTTTCACTCTCTGGAAGATCGATTAGTAAAGTCATTTTTAAGAAGGCGTTCCGGAAGTATGGCCTCAGTGTCTCGTTATGTGCCTGAGCAGCAGAAAGATGACATTGAACAAACTTTTATCGATGGAAAAAGGTCTGTAATCAAACCTCAGAAGAATGAAATAAAAGAAAACCCGCGTTCAAGATCTGCAAAACTACGATATGCTATAAGAACAGATAAAGTGTCATTCAATGCAGATGATCAATTATTGCCTGATGTAATTGGGTTGGAGCAAATGGAGAAATTATTATGAATGAAGTATATATTCCTAATAATATGAATATTGCTCGCCGTATGACAGGAATAATTATGCTCATCATCGGAGTGGCATTAATTATTGCTCTATACTACGTAAAAATAAGATCACAAACTGCAAATCAAGAGGTTCGAAGATTGGAGCGTCTGGTAGTTGAGGAGGAAAATGCTATAAGAGTACTTCAGGCTGAAATTGCATTTTTAGAGAATCCAGATCGTTTGAGAAATTTGTCGAATATTTATCTTAGCCTTCAGCCTATTAGCGCAAAGAACATTATATCAATTGACGAGATAGTTAATGAATTTCCATTAAGGGAGGCTAAAGTTGATTAATTTTAATGGGACCGCCTCCTATGAAAAAAACAGTACCATGTTTTTGGAAGATGATTTTAAACCTATAGCTGAAGCGCGCGTGAGAATAAAGTTCGGTATAATTCTTTTTGTGTTTGTTCTGTTATTAGTAATAATTAGATTAGGGTTTGTTTCCCTATCTGGTAAAAAGCGCGCCCCTAATTTTATTACATCTGCTGTTGAAACTTCTAGGGCTGATATTCATGATCGTAACAATCAAGTACTGGCAACCACTTTAAGAACTTATTCTCTTTATGTTGAGCCAAAGAAAATTTGGGATAGTTCAGAAACTATACAAAAAATTTCTTCAGTGAGACCACTTCTTGATCTTGATATTTTATCTAAACGAATAAATTCATCAAAATCATATGTACGAATTGAGCGAGGGCTGAATCCAAAAGAGCGGCAAGCTATATTTTCACTTGGTCTGCCGGGAGTAACATTTCGTGAAGAATTAAAGAGAATTTATCCTCGTAGAAATTTAGCATCTCACATAGTGGGTCATACTGACCCAGACCTCATTGGTACCGCAGGATCTGAACGTGCCTTCAACAAAGAACTATCATCTGGTGAATTTGAAGCAATTAACCTTTCAGTTGATATGCGCGTACAGTATGCAGTTTATGATGAGTTGCGAAAGGGTATGCAAAAGCACCGATCGTACTCTAATGCAGGGATTGTTTTAAATATTAAGACTGGTGAAATACTCTCTATGGTAAGCTTACCAAATTATGACCCTAATAATCCAGGAGTAACCGAACCCAGAGCTGAATTTAATAATGCTACTATGTCAACCTATGATTTGGGTTCAGTTTTCAAGCCGCTGACAATGGCTATGGCTTTAGAGGATGACGTGTCTTCATTGACAGAAACTTATCCAGTTCATAAGCCTTTTAGGGTTCGTAATTTATCTATTCGTGAAGAACACCCAAGTAAAATTCCCCTTTCTATGCCTGATATATTAGCTGAGAGCTCTAATAGAGGAACTGCTATGCTGGCCTTAAAGGTTGGTGCTGAACGGCAAAAAAAATACCTACAAGAATTAGGTTTATTTGATAGGGCTCCTATCGAGCTATTTGAAAGTACTAAACCTCAAATACAAGATAATTGGATCGATTTAACAACGGTTACAGTATCATACGGGCATGGTATTTCGGTTACTCCTTTAGCTTTAGCAGCTGCTATAGGCGCTACGCTTAATGATGGTTTATATATATCGCCAACCATATTAAAATATAACCCCAATTCAAAGTTGGAAACTCGAAGAGTATTTTCTTCTGAAACATCTAAGTCAGTAAAAGATATGATGCGATATGTTGTTACAAACGGAACTGGAAAAAATGCAAATGTTCCAGGTTATGGTGTGCTAGGAAAAACAGGAACTGCTGAAAAGCCAATTAAAGGTGTTTATGATCAAGATCGTTTAGTTACCTCATTTGTTGCGGCATTTCCTTATGAAGACCCAACTTATCTTGTTATGGTAACATATGATGAACCTCAATCTGGGCCAGATACATATGGATTTAAAGGAGCAGGTTGGAATGCAGCCCCGACTACTGGGGCAATAATTGAACGAGTGGCGCCAATGTTAGGTGTGCCGCGAAAGGTATCACCTTTAGTAAAAAGCCCTTTAGGTTTGGAGTTGTCTCCATGAAGTTAAAAGATTTTGGTTTTAATAGTGATTTATATGTCCATGGAATAACCTGTGATAGCCGCCAAGTAAAAAAAGGGTATATTTTTGCGGCTCTTCCAGGCTCTACTATAGATGGTCGTAATTTTATAGGTGAGGCAATAAATAAAGGCGCTATCGCAGTGCTATCGTATGGCCATATGGATATATCAGTGCCTTATATTTCAACTAAAGAGCCAAGGTTAATTTATGCGCAGATGGCAGGAAAGTTTCATTCAGGTCAGCCTGAAAATTTAGTTGCTATAACAGGAACAAATGGGAAAAGCTCTACTGCTGATTTTTTACGTCAAATTTGGACTCTTTGTGGAGAACAGGCTGCTTGTTTTGGAACACTTGGTGTAGTGGCAAAAAAGACAATCCAAAAGTTAGATCATACAACACCCGATGCAGTGCAGTTACATAAGATTTTATCAAAATTAAACGATGATGGGATTACTCATGTTGCTATGGAGGCCTCTTCTCACGGATTGGATCAAAGAAGACTTGATGCAGTGACTATTAAAGTCGCAGGATTCACTAATTTAACTCAAGATCATTATGATTACCATCAAGGCGCTGAAAGTTACTTTAAAGCTAAGGAGAGACTGTTCCAAGAATTACTCAAAAGAAATTCCACAGCAGTTATAAACACAGATGATGAGTATGGCTTAAGGCTGGCAAAAAAGTGTTTGGAGGCAGGAAAAAATGTAATGGAGATCGGCTGGTCTGGTAAAGATATACGAATTGAAGAGATTATGCCTCTCGCATCGAGTCAAAAAATAAAGATCGTAGTGCTTAGTAAAAGATATGAGTTAGAACTTCCTCTGGTAGGTGAGTTTCAGGTTTTGAATGCAATTTTGGCATTAGGTTTAGCAATGAAAACTGGTGTGAACGAAGAGACTGCCATTGAATCACTTGCCAAATTAAAAGGCGTTTCCGGTCGTATGGAGTTGGCTGGTTATACAAAAGATAGATCGCCTATATTCATAGATTTTGCGCATACTGAAGATGGGTTAGATAAATTATTGCGTTCCTTGAGGCCTCACACTGAAGGAAATCTTTCTGTGGTATTTGGATGTGGCGGTGATAGAGATAGGGGTAAACGTGCTAAAATGGGCAAAGTTGCTGCACATTTAGCAGATAGAGTAATTGTAACTGATGATAACCCTAGAACTGAGGATCCATCTGAGATACGGGGTGCAATAATGAAGGGCTGTCCAAGCGCCTTGGAGGTTCCTTGCCGTCACAACGCCATATTGGAAGGCATAAAAGGTTTGAACTCAAAAGACTGTCTGGTGATCGCAGGAAAGGGTCATGAACAAGGCCAAATTATTGGAGAACAAACAATCCCATTTTCAGACATGGATGAAGTCAAGTTAATACTTGAGGAGCTTTTTTTATGACTAAAGTTTTATGGACTTCCAAAGACATTGCTAACTATACTGGAGGCAAAGAGTCTGAAGATTTTGATATCTTTGGTATATCAATTGATACACGTACATTACAAAAAGGTGATCTTTTTGTACCGCTGATCGATGAACGTGACGGTCATAAATTTATTCCTGAAGCAATAAAAAAAGGTGCTGGAGGAACGTTATCAATCAATAAAAACTCTTATAAAACAATTATTGTTAAAAACACTTATGAAGCCTTATGTGATATTGGAAAGGCAGCATTAGAGCGCTCTGGATCTCTTAGAGTAGCTGTTACTGGAAGTGTAGGAAAGACGAGTGTGAAGGATGCTTTAGCTCAGATGTTTTCTTCTGTCGGCAGTACCCACAAATCACTTAAGTCGTATAATAATAAATGGGGTGTACCTCTTACAATGGCTAGAATGCCAGGCAGTACTGAGTATGGCATATTTGAACTTGGTATGAACCATGCAGGAGAGATTTCTGAACTTTCATCACTATTAAAGCCAGATATAGCAGTTATAACAAATGTCGGCGAGGCGCATTTAGCACAATTTAATAATGTTATGGAAATAGCCGATGCTAAGTCAGAAATTATTGATGGATTAACTGCGAATGGAATATTAATACTTAATAATGATAATGAATACTCAAGCCATATTGCAAATAAGGTTAAAGACAAAAAAATAATTACCTTTGGTTATTCCGTGACATCAGATGTGTTAGTTGTGTCTTATCAATGCAATGTTGATGGAAGTAATTTACGTTTAAAAATAAATAAGCAGCTAATTGATATTTATATTTCGGTTCCCGGAAAACATTGGGTGGAAAATGCTGCAACATGCATGGCTGTTGCCTATGCTGCAGGTATTGATTTAAGAAAAGCAGCAACTGCATTAAGCTCAATTACAGCACAACCGGGTAGAGGAGAGCAGTCCCTAATCAATATTAACGGCAAAAATATTACTCTTATTGATGAAAGTTATAATGCTAACGTAGTATCAACAACGGCTTCTATAAACCTTTTGGGTTTAAAGTCTGGTCGTTTAATAGCTGTTCTTGGTGACATGAATGAATTAGGTGAAAATGAACTAAATTTACATTTATCACTTTCTAAGCCGATTAAAGAAGCGTCAATCGATCGAGTAATTTTGATTGGAAAAAATATGCATGCATTGAAAAATGTTCTTCCTCCACAAACACATTCAGCATCGGTTAAATGTTGGGAGCAAGCAATTATTGCGCTTAAGAATGAAATCGAAGATGGTGACAATATACTTGTTAAGGGATCAAACAGTCTTCATTTAGGTAAGCTTGTAGAGGCTTTAAAGGTAGGAAAAATATAATGTTCTTAGAATTACTAAAGTTTTTTGATGAAACTATTCATATATTCAATCTTTTTAATTATATAACATTTAGAGTTGGAGGCGCATTGATGACATCAATGTTCATAGCTTTTATACTAGGTCCATATTTTATTAAATACTTACGTGACAGGCAAGGTAAAGGACAACCCATAAGAACAGACGGACCGGAGGGGCATATAATTAAAAAAGCAGGAACTCCGACAATGGGTGGGTTGCTGATATTGACTTGTGTTATAATCTCAACATTGCTTTGGGCCGATTTAAAAAACCCATTCTTATGGGTAGTGATGTTAGTAACGTTAAGTTATGGCCTGATAGGCTTTTATGATGACTTCTTAAAAGTATCTAGGCACAGTCCAAAAGGGTTTAGTGGGAAAATAAAAATTGTACTTGAATTTGCTATAGCATTAGTAGCTTGTTGGTTTTTAACAGGTGTATTCCCTTCGGGTAAAGAGGGGTTTGAAACAGGACTTGCGATACCATTTTTAAAGGATTTTACTTTTAATCTGGGAGTTTTCTTTCTTCCTTTTGGTTGCCTAGTAATAGTGGGCGCCTCTAATGCTGTAAACCTTACGGATGGACTTGATGGTTTGGCCATAGTACCTGTTATGATAGCCTGTATGAGTTTGGCTTTTATTGCATACTTTGTTGGTAATAGTATTTTTTCAAATTATTTGGGGATACCTTATATACCCGGATCTGCTGAAATTACTATCTTTTTGGGCGCCATCATTGGGGCCTCATTGGGTTTTTTGTGGTATAATGCTCCACCTGCGATGGTTTTTATGGGTGACACTGGGTCACTGGCGTTAGGTGGTGCACTAGGTGTGACTGCCGTAGCTATAAAGCATGAGATAGTTCTAGCTATTATCGGTGGCTTATTCGTTTTAGAGGCTATTTCAGTAATTATACAAGTTACCTCATTTAAATTAACAGGAAAAAGAATTTTCCGTATGGCACCAATCCATCATCATTTTGAAAAGAAAGGCTGGGCTGAACCCACGATTGTTATAAGATTTTGGATAATAGCTATAATTCTTGCTTTAATTGGTCTTTCAACTCTAAAGCTCAGGTGAACGTGTGATAAGGTCAAATTCATACAAGGGTAAAAAAGTAGCTGTTTTCGGCTTAGGCCTAACGGGTGTGAGTGCTGCTTTATCTTTAGCAGCGGGAGGTGCTGACGTTTTTGCTTGGGATGATAATGATGCTTCAGTTGACCTTGCAAGAGAGAGGGGCGTAAAGGTAGAAAATTTGGCTAAAGTTGATTGGTCCTTTTTTGATGCTCTTATTTTATCGCCAGGTATTCCAGATAAATTACCAAGGCCACACTGGACAGCTATTAAGGCCCGAAAGCATAGCATTCCTATCATATGTGACATTGAACTCTTTGCTCGTGAGTTAAACTTATTGCCTTATGAGCAAAAACCTAAAGTAATAACTATTACTGGAACTAATGGAAAATCAACGACAACGGCACTGATTGGTCATATTTTATCTTATTGCGGTAAGGATGTCGAAATTGGTGGTAATATTGGCCAAGGGATTATGGGCCTGCAAAGAATGCATGCTGGTAAATATTACGTAATTGAACTATCATCCTATCAGCTTGAACGTACATATTCATTACGCTCTGATGTAGCCGTTTTATTGAATTTATCGCCTGATCACTTAGATCGACATGGTCGATTTGATAATTATACTGATATTAAGAAAAGAGTTTTTAATAACCAACTGCCTCAAGATACTGCTGTAATTGGTGTTGATACCGCTTCAACTAAATTGATATTTTCTGACTTAACAGCTAAAAATGGTAGACGTATAATTCCAGTCTCGGCTGGAAAATCGTTAGGCCGAGGTGTTTCTGTTGTTAACAGTAGGCTTTATAGCAATATAAATGGAAAGTGTGTTGAGATATGTGATTTATCTAAAGCTAAAGCTTTATCAGGAAGGCATAATCATCAAAATGCTGCTGCAGCTTATGCTGCTGTGCAATCAATCGGTCTAGATGTTATAAAAGTTGGTCAAGCAATTTTATCTTTTTCAGGATTACCCCATAGAATGGAAAATCTTGGCTTTGCAGGTCCTGTGATGTTTGTGAATGATAGTAAAGCTACTAATTCAGATTCTACAATGCAAGCTTTGAACACGTACTCAAATATTTTTTGGATTGTGGGTGGTAAATCAAAATCTGATGGTATTGAGCCTTTAACCCATTATTTTAAGAATGTTACTAAGTCTTACCTAATTGGAGAGTCTGCACCCAAATTTCATAAAACTCTGACAAAGTATAATGTTGAACATAAAATTTCAGGCACTTTAGAAAAGGCAATAATTTGTGCCACACGTGATGCAATCCAGTCAGAACAGCCCAACCCTGTAGTGATGCTTTCCCCTTCTTGCTCTAGTTTTGACCAATTTGAAAATTTTGCAATTAGAGGTGATGCTTTTCGTAGCCATGCTAATAGAATAATAGAATTATTTTCTAAAGAAGAAATAAAGTGAGCTTAAAATAAATGTTATCATCAATGAAATTTATTTCGGCTAGAACTGATCGCTCATACTTTTCTGAGTGGTGGCGCACGATTGACCGACTGGGATTAAGTTTGCTTTTACTTAGTATTATAGCAGGGCTAATTCTTAGTCTGGCAGCATCTCCGGCGGCGAGTGCTCGTCTGGGTTTAGACGATCCATTTTATTTTTTCTTTCGTCAATTAATATTTGTTACTCTTGGACTGGCAGGAGCTTTTTTTATATCTATTTTATCTCCAAACGATGCTCGCAGAATAGGAGTTTTAGCCCTTTTAGGATCTTTAATAATATTAATTTCATTACCTTTTATTGGTTATGAAGTTAAGGGTGCTATTAGGTGGCTAAGAGTAGGGTCCATTAGTTTACAGCCATCAGAATTTATTAAACCAGCTTTTATAGTATTTGTCGCTTGGATATTTTCGGCAGTGAAAAATGACAATAGTGTACTGGCAAGTTTTATTGTAACTTTGATATGGCTATTTACAATTTTATTACTTTTAAATCAGCCCGATGTTGGGCAAGCCTTCCTATTGACGGTATGCTTCGCTGCGGTCTGCTTCTTCGGTGGCATATCAATAAGGGGTACTTTGACTTTTATTTTTATTATAATGGGTTTGGTTTCTTTAGCTTACATAAAGTTACATCATTTCCGAGTTCGAATTGAAAAGTTCTTAAGCCCCAGTAACTCAGATACTTATCAAATAGACAAAGCGTTAGAGGCAATATCAAACGGGGGTTTCTGGGGTAGAGGGCCAGGTGAGGGAGCTGTTAAATATAGTCTTCCCGATGGTCATACAGACTATATTTTTGCTATAACTGTCGAGGAATTTGGTTATTTAATATCTACCTTTTTAATAATATTATTAGGTAGTTTTGTTCTGAGATGTTTTCGTAATGCAGTTAAGTTGAATGATTATTTTAGTCAGTTGGCTGTGGCAGGCCTAGCGACAATGATTGGGGTGCAACTTTTGATAAATTTATTTGTTAATTTAAATATGATACCTTCTAAAGGAATGACATTGCCATTTATTTCATATGGTGGCTCTTCTATGCTTGCTCTTTGTTTTACTTCAGGACTTATTTTATCATTCACTCGAAAGCGTCCAGGGGCCTATGGTTATGGAGAATAAAGTATTAGTAGCCGCAGGAGGTACAGGTGGGCATATTTTTCCAGGGCAATCTTTAACTGAGTGTTTGGTTTCTAAGGGGTATTTAGTTACTTTCGCGACAGATAAAAGAGGCCTGCAGCATACTAAGAATATTCCTGCTAATAATATATTGGAGATAACTTCTTCAAGTATTTCGTTGCGGAAACCTTTAAACCTGCTTTTCTCTGGGTTTAAAATACTTCAAGGTATTTTCCAATCGATAAAGTATATGGTTAAATGGAAACCAGACGTAGTTGTTGGATTTGGAGGTTACCCTTCTTTCCCTGTTTTAATTGCGGCTCAATTTCTCAATATTCCGATAATAATTCATGAACAAAATGCTGTTCTTGGCAGGGTTAACCGTATTTTTGCCCTGAGAGCGAAATACGTTGCATCAGGTTTTGAAGACCTTCAAAAAATTTCTCCTCTAGCCAATCATGTTTGCACAGGTAATCCATTAAGAGAGAAGATAATAAATCAAATACCAAAAAAATATACAGCTCCAGAAGAAAACATTAACATTTTAATAGTAGGCGGTAGTCTTGGAGCGAAAATTTTTAGTACTAAGATTCCTGAGGCAATTGCTCAGCTTCCAAAGAATATGCGTAAAAAATTGAAGATCGTGCAGCAAACCAAAATAGATTTCAAAGAAAAAGCTTTCGATGCATATAATCAAGCTGGTGTCGAAGCAATATGTGAGACATTTTTTTCAGATATAGAAGTTCACTTATCTAACGCACATTATATAATCAGTCGTGCTGGTGCATCATCTGTTTCTGAAATTTCAGCTATGGGAATTCCTTCACTCTTAGTGCCCTTAGCGATTGCTATGGATAACCACCAAACATACAATGCGAAAACACTGGCCCGTAAAAATGCAGCGGATATTCTCTTGGAATCTGAATTTACACCTGAAAAAATAAAGACTATCCTAGAGCTTAGGTTGAATGATTCTAACTGGTTAAAAAAAGCTTCGGAACAGTCTAAATCGGTGTCGCGACCACATTCAGCATCCGAATTAACTAGTTTAGTGATTTCAATAATTGAAAATTAAGGGTTATTGATGGCTAACTTAGATTTAGGAAACACTCAAATTGCTACAAAGGTTCCCTTTAATAACGGCCCCATCCATTTTGTTGGAATAGGCGGCATAGGAATGTCTGGAATTGCAGAGGTAATGCTAAACTTAGGTTATGTTGTTCAGGGGTCAGATGGTCGTGAAACTGAGATAACAAAAAGACTAACGAAGCTTGGGGCCACGATTTATTTAGGCCAAAAATCTTCTCAAGTTCATGGGGTGGAAGCCGTTGTGATGAGCTCCGCAATCAGCGCAGATAACCCTGAGCTAGTTGAAGCAAGACTTATGTCGATACCTATAGTTAGACGAGCTGAAATGCTTGCTGAATTGATGAGATTAAAATGGGCTATAGCAGTTGGCGGTACTCATGGAAAAACTACTACAACTACTATGATTTCTGCCTTGCTTGAAGGTGGGAATCTTGACCCTACAGTAATAAATGGTGGTATAATTAATGCTTATGGTTCAAATGCTAAGCTTGGATTGGGCGACTGGATGGTTGTTGAGGCAGATGAGTCGGATGGATCATTTCTTAAGTTATTTCCGACAATTGCTGTGGTAACGAATATAGATCCTGAACATTTAGAGCATTATGGTAGTTTTGATAGATTGCGTGATGCTTTCAAAATATTTGTAGAAAATCTACCATTTTATGGTTTTGCAGTTCTTTGTATAGATGACCCTGAAGTTCAAGCATTAGCAAGTCGAGTGACTGATAGGAGAGCTATAACTTATGGTTTTAATCCTCAAGCTGATTTAAGAGCTGAAAATTTGGAGTTAAGTACAATGGGTTCTTTCTTTGATGTTGTATTCAAAGACTCTAAAGAAGAAGAAAAAAAATGGGAACGGTTATTTTTACCGATGGCTGGAAGGCATAATGTTCAAAATGCTTTATCAGCAATTGCAGTTTCAAGAGAGCTAAACTTATCCGAAGCCCAGGTTAGGGAAGGGCTTCAGACTTTTGCGGGCGTTAAAAGAAGATTTACATATTTGGGAAATTTTGAAGGTGCAAGTGTAATCGATGACTATGGTCATCACCCCGTTGAAATATCAGCAGTACTGCAAGCTGCCAGGCAGGTTTCAAAAGGGAAAGTACATGCGGTTATGCAGCCGCATAGATTTTCAAGACTTAAAGAGCTTTTTAATGATTTTTCTACTTGTTTTAATGAAGCGGATTTTGTTTATATCGCCGATATATATCCTGCAGGTGAAAAGCCTATTGAAAATTTAAACTCCTTGACTCTCGTAAATAGTATAATTTCTCATGGTCACAAGCATGCCGTTTGTATAACTAAAGATAATCTTCCAAAGACTCTAAAAAGAAATGTGCATGAAGGTGATATTATTGTTTGTTTAGGGGCTGGAGATATAACTTACTGGGCGTCAGACTTGGTTGATAAAGGTAATGTTTAATGTCACTTATTGATAGTCTTCCAGAAGTCAGAGGCCTACTTGCTGCTAATGTACCGTTAGAAAAATATACATGGTTAAGGGTTGGGGGTGAAGCCGAAGTTTTTTTTATGCCAAAAGATGAGGCCGACTTAGCTCACTTTTTATCGTCTACCCCGGATGATATTTCTATGACAGTATTGGGTGCAGCATCAAACATATTAGTACATGACTCTGGTGTTAAAGGAGTTGTTATTAAATTAGGAGGTGGTTTTAGTAATGTTAGCATTGAGGGAACTTCTGTGCGTGCCGGTGCAGCTGCTCTTGATAGTAAAGTTGCAAAAAAAGCAGCCTTATCAGGTGTATCAGGCCTTGAATTTTATGCAGGCATACCAGGAACTATAGGGGGGGCATTAAGAATGAATGCGGGTTGTTATGGGTCTGAAACAAAAGATGTTCTTGAGAGTGCAGTGGCCTTGGATAGATCGGGGCGCCGAATGGTTCTAAATTTGAAAGAACTCCAATATTCATATAGGCATTCAGGTGTGTCAAATGATTTAATTTATACCGAAGCTCTTTTTAAAGGATTACCGGGTGATATTAGTTCTATTAATGATAAGATTTCTAAAATTTCTAATAATAGAAATGAAAGTCAGCCTCTTAAAGAAAAAACAGGTGGCTCTACATTTAAAAACCCAGATAAAACTATTTCGAAAGGACTTAGTGCTTGGGAATTAATTGATGCCGTAGGTGGCAGGGGTTTAAAAGTCGGTGGTGCTCAAATGAGTAATAAGCACTGTAATTTTATGATAAATACTGGCAATGCTACGGCTAGTGATTTTGAAGATTTGGGAAATAAAATAGTTTCCAAGGTTAAGAAATTTTTTGGGGTAGAATTGGAGTGGGAAATTCAAAAAATAGGGAAATTTTAATGAGAGTGGCTGTTCTTAAAGGTGGTTTTTCATCAGAACGAGATGTATCTCTTGTAAGTGGAAAGGCTTGTGCACGTGCTTTGAAAAATGAAGGTTTTGATGTAATTGAAATTGATGTTTCTGTTAATCTTTGGGAGCAACTTTCCAAAGCTGATCCTGATATTGTTTTTAACGCTCTGCATGGCGATTGGGGTGAGGATGGACGGGTTCAAGGAGTTCTTGATCTTTTTGGCGCTCCATACACTCATAGTGGATTAATGGCTTCTGCTTTAGCGATGGATAAGCACAGATCAAAGATAATTTTTGGCGATATGGGAATAAATGTGCCCTACGGTTTTTTAGTGCCAAGAGATACTGTTTCAATTGAGCATCCTATGAAACCTCCTTATGTCATTAAGCCAAATGGGCAGGGTTCCAGTAAGGATATATTCATTGTTCAAACCGATGATGAGCCTATCAAAAATATTAAAAATAAAGACCTAATGGGTGAAATGGTTTTAATAGAAAAATTCTGTCCAGGAAAAGAGTTAACGGTTACGGTTATGAATGGAAAAGCACTTGGTGTAACGGAAATTGTTCCAACATCGAGTTGGTACGATTTTGACTCAAAGTATACTAAAGGTGGCTCAAAACATATTCTACCTGCAATAATTGATAAGGAAGTAAGCGATTTGTGTCTAACTTGGGCAGTTTTGGCGCATAATGCATTAGGCTGTCGTGGCATTACAAGATCCGATTTCAAATTCAATGATGACAAACAAAGTAATTTGAGTAAATCTGACAGTTTAGTCATGTTGGAATTAAATACGCAACCAGGAATGACACCCACTTCATTGGTACCAGAGCAAGCTGACAAAATCGGTATTTCATTTGATAAACTTTGTCGTTGGATCGTGGAGGATGCTACATGGCCAAGATGAAAAGTCGCAAAAGTATTTCAAAGTCATTGAAGGGAAAAAGCCCTCGCCTCAAGGGGGCAAGAAACTGGGCTTCAGCTCAAGTAAGGTTAGCTAGTTATTCGCGCCTTGGATTTATTAAATTGTGCACCTCTATAATATCCACATTATTTATTATTACTTTTTTCAGTTTATGGATTGGTGGATTTTTACCAGATATTAGAAAATATTCTGAAGAAATAAAACGTAATAGACTGATATCTTTAGGGTTTGTTATAAAAAAAATAAATGTAATTGGTGAAGGGCGATTGCCTGAAGACGATGTAAAAAAAATCTTAGATTTTCAGAATGGAGACTATCTTTTTGATGTTGAAATTAATTTAACGCAGAAAAAAATAGAAGATTTGCCATGGGTAAATCGTGCTTTAGTGAGGCGCTTGTGGCCTGATCAAGTAGTTATTCAAATTGTTGAGAGACAACCTTTTGCATTGTGGCAATATAAAGGAAAGGTTGAGGTAATAGATATTTTAGGCGAGGTAATTGTGGGTGCCAGTGTAAGTGAGAATCAGAATTTAAATTTGTTTGTCGGAAAAGATGCAGCGATTAACGCAGCGAATATTAGTGAAATAATTCTTAACTTTCCCAGTATAGCTGAACGGGTGGATAGCTTTGTTTATGTCAGTGAGAATCGTTGGGATATTATTATGGATAAAGGAAATATTAGAGTGCTTCTGTCCCAACATAATTTAAATGAGTCCCTTTTAATGCTAAAAAATTTACATTCTCAAAGAGATATATTAGACAGAAAAATAGGGACTATTGATTTACGCTTAAAGGACAGATTATCACTTAAGCCTGACGGTAATGATAGCGGTATTTAGATTTTATGTTCAATAAAGGTAATTCTAAAAACATAGATACAATTGCCGTTGTCGATATTGGTTCAACTAAAGTGGTGTGTTTGATTGCTCAAAGAGAACCTAGTTTGGGCATTAAAATTATAGGTACAGGCATTTCGGCAAGCCAAGGTTTAAAATGTGGTGCTGTTGTAGATATGGAAGCTGCTGAAAAAGCTATTAGATCTGCAGTTGCGATCGCTGAAAAAAAAGCAGGAGTTACTGTTCAATCAGTTCATGTAAATGTTGCTATTAAGTCAATACAATCTAAAAATTTGAGTGTTCAAACTGAATTTGCAAGCGGCATTGTAAATGACCGTAACTGTAGGAGAGTATTAGATTATTCTTTGACTGAAATCTCACAGCCTGAAAATACTATTTTGCATGCAATTCCTTTGAACTGGTCAGTTGATGATGAAAGGGGTATATTAGATCCAAGGGGTATGTTTGGGAATAGACTGGGCGTTGATATGCATTGTGTGATAGCAGGAATTGGACCATTGAGAAATCTTGCTCATTGTATCGAACGAAGCCACTTGAGAATGAGTTCTGTTATGGTTTCTCCATATGCTGCAGGAGTTGGTGTGCTAACAGCCGATGAAAGAGATTTAGGTGTTGCGTTAATTGACATGGGCGGGGGTATCACCACAATATCAATATTTCACGATAATAATTTAATGAATGTGGATGCATTACCAATAGGTGGAAAAAATGTTACTCTTGATATTGCTAGGGGGTTAACGACACCTCTTGAGGCAGCTGAAAGAATTAAACGCGTTTATGGATCTGCTTTACATGGCTCTCATGATGACAGTGTTATGATCCCTTGTCCTCCTATGGGTGCTCAAGATGAACTGGCGCATCATCCACATGAACTTTTGACTTCCATTATTCGTTCTCGCGTAGAAGAAACATTTGAAATATTGAAAGAAAAAATTTGGAAGTCAGGGCAAGAAGTAAATTTTCGCCGAATAGTTCTCACTGGTGGAGGTTCCCAATTAAATGGTGTTAGAGAATTAGCAGAATATGTTTTCAACAAGAAAGTAAGAATTGGTATTCCGCATGGCGTGATGGGATTAAATGAAAGTATTTCAGATCCAGATTTTTCTGTTGTCATAGGGTTGTTGAAACATGCTTTCGATGAAGCAGGGGAGGCTATTGATGGCCCTCCTGACTTATCCGGTCAAAAATTTCGAAAAAAAAGGTATAAAGGTAATCCTTTAGGTAAAACTTTATATTGGCTTAAAGAAAACTTCTAAATAGGTTTAAAATTTAGAAAAATATAAAAAAATAAGTTAAATTTGTATAAAATGGTTGAATTATTTAATTTGGTTAATCTCTGTTTAATAATTTTAACGCAATAATGCTTATATTGCACTTATAATTACGGGGTCATTATGTCAATTTCATTATCTTTACCAAGAACCATAGAGCTAAAACCTCGCATAGTCGTAATCGGCGTTGGCGGAGCAGGGGGAAATGCAGTTAATAATATGATTGGCTCTGGACTTGACGGTGTTGAGTTCGTCGTAGCCAATACAGATGCTCAAGCTTTAGCTCTATCCAAAGCTGATCGAAAAGTTCAATTAGGTGGAGGTATAACGCAAGGCTTAGGCGCTGGCATGCGTCCCGAAATTGGCGAACAATCTGCTGAGGAAAGTTTAGATGAGATACTAGAGCACCTTGAGGGAGCTCATATGCTATTTGTTGCAGCCGGTATGGGAGGCGGTACTGGTACGGGAGCTGCTCCTGTAATCGCTCGTGCTGCTCGTGAAAGAGGAATACTTACCGTGGGCATAGTTACCAAGCCATTTATGTTCGAGGGCACAAAGCGAATGAAGCTAGCTGATCAAGGAATAGAAAATCTTTATGGTTCAGTTGATACAATGATAACAATACCTAATCAGAATCTTTTTAGAGTTGCAACAGACCAGACAACTATGACAGACGCGTTCGCAATGGCTGATGAAGTTCTACACAGTGGAGTTAGGGGAGTTACAGATTTAATGGTTGTTCCTGGTTTGATAAATTTAGACTTTAATGATGTTCGTACTGTTATGGACGAGATGGGTAAAGCAATGATGGGTACTGGTGAGGCAACCGGCGATAGACGGGCTATTGAGGCTGCTGAAGCTGCAATAAACAATCCTTTACTTGATGATGTGTCATTAAAGGGGGCAAAAGGAGTTTTAATAAATATCACTGGAGGTAGTGATCTCACGCTTTATGAGGTAGATGAGGCAGCAAATCTTATAAGAAGTCAGGTCGATGAAGATGCTAATATAATTGTTGGTTCAGCGTTAGAAAGTGATCTTGATGGCATTGTTCGGGTTTCAGTAGTGGCTACAGGTGTTGAAACAGAATATGCTATGGATTCTAATCCGGCTCCCACGCGCCGTCTGAAAGAAGTAGCTAAGGGTTTTGAAAAGCAGGAAGTCAATTATTTATCGAGCACGGAAAATATAGATAATGAAGTTAATGAAATTTCTTCATTTGATGACCGTGAATTTAATAATCTAGAATTAGAAAGTTTGAATACTAAAAACGAAGAAACTATTATCTCACAAAACACTGGCGATCATTTAGAATCTCTGGATGAGAATTTAGAAAAAGACATAGTTTCTGAAATTCAGCCTCAGAATGTAGTAAAGAAGCCATTTGGCTTCTTTGGATTGAAAAAGCCAAAAATGACTAAGCAGCCAATTGATTTATCTTCAAAAAGCAAACCTGTTCAGCAGGATGTTTTTAATAATGAAGAAAGTTTGATGCAAAGTGGAGATTTATTTGGGGACAGTACAGATGAAGAGTTAGAGATACCGAGCTTTCTTAGAAGACAAAATAATTAAAATTTAAATATTACCCTAAACTATTTATAAACGTTTTTTAATCTAAATTTTCTTGCTATTCATTCTATGGAATCTTATCAATTTTTTATGTGTGAGATTTACGATGTATAGTTTTTCAACTCAATCGACTATTGCAAGTGTAATTGATCTTTCGGGTATAGAATTGCATAATGGAAACTTTACCAAATTAAAAATGCTTCCAGCTGATGTTAATGTAGGAATTAATTTCATACGAAAAGATATTACTGACCGTGATAATATAATAAAACTTACCCCCAACTCTGTATCAAGTGTTTCAAATTGCACGTCTTTGTCAAATGCAGCGGGTGTCAAAATTTCAACTGTTGAGCATTTGCTTGCTACCCTTTCTGCATGTGGCATTGACAATATGAATATTGAAATATTTGGAGGTGAGATCCCAGCACTTGATGGAAGTGCGGAGACTTTTTTAAAAGTGATTGAAATAGCTAAAATAAAAAAGCAATCATCAGCTAGGCGTTATGTAAAAGTTTTAAACCCTATTGAGGTTTCTATAAATGACTCATTTGCTATAATCGAACCTTCTAACCAGTTTGAACTTGATGTGACTATAGATTTTGATGAAAAGGCTATTGGCAAACAGAATTTTAAAATAGCTCCCAATATCAATTCTTTTAAAAAAAACCTTGCTTCAGCTCGCACCTTTGCTCGATTGCATGAAGTGTCGTCTTTAAGAGCTTCTGGCCTATCCAAAGGGGGATCTCTAGAAAATACTGTAGTTGTAGATGAAGAAAAAATTTTAAATCCAGAGGGTTTGAGGTTTGCTAATGAATTTGTAAGACATAAAACACTCGATTTAATGGGTGATTTATACGTGGGAGGGCCTATATTAGGTAAGGTAATTACTTTTAAAGGTGGTCATAAATTAAATCACGCTTTATTGGTTGCATTATATAGTTCCGCGGATTCGTGGAAGTTTATAAATCTTTAATAAAACCTACCATTATTTAATTTTTTCATATATTTTCTTTCTTTCTTCTATTAGCAATCTCCTTTAAGACTAAATAATAACTAATTTCTAACGGCAACACTATGAGTAATTTAAAATATCTTTATAAGTTTTTAATTATTACAATCAGTTTAACTTTGTCTGCTTGTTCCTCGTTTGGATTAGGAGGTAATAAAAAAGAGAAACTTGCTTATATTGAGAGACCTGCAGAGCAAATTTACAATCAAGGATTTGAACGAATAGAAAGAAATGATTGGGATAGAGCCAAGCTGTTTTTCCAAGAAGTTGAAAGACAGCACCCTTTTTCTAAGTGGGCTCGTAGAGCAATGCTTATGCAGGCATATGCCAATTACCGCTCTACTGACTATGAAGAATCTATTGTTTCTGCTCAACGGTTTATAGGACTACACCCGGGTAGTGATAGCACTCCTTATGCATATTATTTGATTGCGATGAATTATTATGACCAGATATATGATGTGGGAAGAGATCAAGAGACTACAGTAAATGCTGAAGCAGCTTTGCAGCAGGTAGTACGACGATACCCAAGTAGTGATTATGCGAGAGATGCTCGACTTAAGTTAGAGTTAACCCATGATCATTTAGCGGGTAAGGAGATGACCATAGGTCGCTATTATCTCAAAGAAAATCAACATCTTGCTGCTATTGGAAGATTTAAAAATGTTGTTAAAAATTATGAAACAACATCTCAGGCAGAAGAAGCACTGCATAGATTAGTTGAGGCCTATGTTTCTTTAGGAATTATAAGTGAAGCTAAATTAGTTGGATCAGTTTTAGGGTATAACTACCCATCAGGTGAATGGTATCAAGACAGTTATAATTTATTAGAGGAGTACGGTGTTAATCTAGATGACGAAATCAAAAAGCCGCGTGATAAAGGTTATTGGAGTCGTCTTATAGAACGCCTTTTTTAAGGCAAATGCTTAATAGCTTATCTATTCGTAATATTGTTTTAATTGATACTTTAGATATTGATTTTAACTTTGGCTTAACAGCCATAACTGGTGAAACTGGGGCAGGAAAATCAATTATTATTGATGCATTATGTCTAGCTACAGGTTCGCGCACTGACCGTAATTTAGTAAGAGTGGGTGCGGATAAATCTCAATGCATAGCAAATTTCTCTTTATCTAAGAGCATGGAAGAAATTTTATCGAATAATGATATTGATTTTGATGTAAATGATGGCCTGACTTTACGCAGAACTCTTACTAAAGATGGAAGGAGTAAAGCTTTCATAAATGATCAAGCAGTTGGTGGAAAGCTGCTTGCTTCAATTGGTAACTCGTTATTGGAAATACATGGTCAACATGATGAAAGGGGGCTAATGAATTCTGCTACACACTTAACTTTACTGGACACTTATGCTGGACATAAAAACTTACTTAATGATTGTAAAAATTCATATTTAGTTATGGTTGAAATGAATAAAAAGTTGGAAAAATTAAAAGAAATAAAATCTAAAAATATAAATGATAAAGAATATATAGAGTACTCTATTGAAGAATTAAATAACTTGAATCCAAAAATTGATGAGGAACAAAAATTAGCAGCAAGTAGACGAATTTTGCAAGGTTCTGAAGAAGTACTTAAAGAATTAAATGCTGTTAAGGTTGTACTTGATGATGATGGAATATTTGAGTCAGCGGTTTCAAGCAGTATTAATCGTATCGAAAATTTATATAATAAATTTGACAATGAAAGCAGCGATGAAGTGTCTGCTTTAAAAATGGCTGTTAAAGCTCTTGAGTCATCTATGCTTGAAAAGCAAGAGGCATTATCGGAAGTAAGTAGTGCATTAGACTTATTTGTACCTGAACCACAAAAGCTCAATGATATTGAACAACGCTTATTTGCATTAAGAGCGGCTGCTCGTAAGTATAAATGTCATGTTAATCAACTAATTCAAGTTCGTGAAAGTCTTTATACACAAATCTCAGAAATTGAGTCAGTAGAAGTTGATTTTAAAAACGCTTTAAAGAAATCTGAAGAGTCTAGACTGATTTTTAATAAAGCATCTAACTTACTAAGTAAGTCTCGACATAAATTTGCTAAATTACTAGATATTGCAGTCCAAGCAGAATTAGAGCCTTTAAGAATGAATGGTGCTAAATTTTTTACTAAAGTTGATTTTGCAGATTTTTCTTCTACCGGAAAAGATAAAGTACAATTTTTAGTTTCAACAAATCCTGGTGCACCTGAGGCGCCACTTAATAAAATAGCATCAGGTGGTGAAATGTCCCGCTTCGCCTTAGCGATAAAAGTGGCTCTTGCCAGTGAAAATGACGCGGTAATGGTATTTGATGAAGTTGATCAAGGTATAGGGGGAGCTGTTGCTAATGCAGTTGGAGAGCGACTGTCAAAACTTTCTAAAACTAATCAGATCTTCGTAGTGACACATAGTCCGCAAGTAGCAGCAAAGGCTGATAGTCAATACAAAATAGAAAAATCAACTTTTGATACATTAACTAAAACTAGTCTAAGGTTAATTTCAAATGAAGACCGAGAAGAAGAAATTGCTCGTATGCTTTCAGGTAAGGCTGTTACTAATGAAGCACGTGCCGCAGCTAAAAAACTTTTAAATTCATGAGTAATGATAGTATCAAAAATCGTATAAGTACTCTTATAAGTCAAATAAGAGAAGCTGATATTGATTATTATCAAGATGATAGACCAAAATTAACCGACTCTGATTATGACAAACTAAGACTAGAGCTTATTAATCTAGAAAAAATGTACCCTGAATTAGTATTGGCAAATAGTCCAACAAAATCTGTTGGTGCGAAACCCTCAAATAAATTTGGAAAAATAAAACATTCAATACCTATGTTATCTTTGGATAATGCCTTTGATAATGATGATGTTATTGATTTTTGTTTAAGGGTAAAAAAATTTCTATCAATCAATAATGACTACAATCTTGCATTCACATCTGAACCAAAGATAGATGGTCTTTCTGCTTCCTTAAGATACGAAAATGGAAAATTAGTTAGTGGTGCAACTCGCGGTGACGGAACAATCGGTGAAGATGTAACAGCTAATTTATCAACTTTAAGAAATATTCCACTCATTCTTAAGGGTAATGATTGGCCTGATGTAATAGAGGTAAGAGGGGAGGTATATATTTCTCATAAGGATTTTAAAATAATGAATACTAAACAATTAAGTTTAGGAAAAGATATATATAAAAACCCTCGAAATGCTGCAGCAGGATCCTTAAGGCAAATTGACCCAAAAATAACAGCTCAAAGGCCGTTGAAGTTTTTTGCTTATGCTTGGGGAGAAGTAAGTCATTTGACTGCTAATACTCAAATTGAATTTATTAAATTATTATCAAAATGGGGGTTTCAAGTAAATCCTGAAGTTAAACTACATTCTAACCCGCAAAAAATGATAGCTCATTATAACGAAATTTCTAACATCCGTTCCAATTTAGGATATGATATTGATGGTGTAGTATATAAGGTAAATGATTTGTTGCTTCAAAAGCGTTTGGGTTTTGTTACTAGAGCTCCAAGATGGGCAATTGCTCATAAATTCCCAGCAGAAAAAGCAAATACAACACTTCAGCAAATAGATATTCAAGTGGGCCGAACTGGAGCGTTAACACCAGTAGCACGCTTGGAGCCAATAACAATAGGTGGGGTTGTTGTGTCAAATGCAACTTTGCATAATGAAGATGAAATAGAACGACTAAATGTGAAACCAGGCGATGTTGTGGAAGTTCAGAGGGCAGGAGATGTGATACCTCAAGTTGTACGAGTAATTAAATCAAGTAATGGCCCAAGGTTTAATATTCCAAAAGAATGCCCAGTTTGCGGCTCTATTGCTAATAGAGATACTGACTTAGTTACTGGTAAAATAGATGCAGTCCGCAGGTGTACAAATGGGTTCAACTGTTCGGCACAGGCTATAGAAAGAATTAAGCATTTTGTATCAAGAAGAGCATTTGATATTGATGGTTTAGGAGCCAAACAAATTGAATTTTTTTATAAAAACAATTTAATAAATGAACCAGCAGATATTTTTTCTATCGAAGCGCGAAACAAATTTATTGATTTAGAGAAATTCGAAGGATGGGGCTTAATCAGCGTGGATAATCTTTTTAATGCCATTAATGAAAAAAGAACTATTGAGTTTTCTAGATTACTTTATGCCCTAGGTATTCGTCATATCGGACATGGTAATGCTGTTATCATAGGTAGGCATTATTTATCCTGGTCAAAAATGCTTATAGCTTTGAAAAGTGCCATAGATTACAAGGGCGAACAATGGGATGATTTACTTTCTATTGACGGGATGGGAAATGCTGCTGCCACATCTTTAGTTAATTTTTTTAATGATTCAGTAAATATTTCCATCGTAAATAATTTATTAAATTTTATAGTTGTCCAAGATACATTAGAACCATCTGTAAACTCTAAAATATCAGGAAAAATAATAGTATTTACTGGAAAATTTGAAAAATTTTCTAGAGATGAAGCTAAATCCAGAGCCCAACTATTAGGTGCTAAAGTGTCAGGAAGTGTGTCTACAAAAACTAATATTTTAATTTATGGTCCTGGTGCTGGATCCAAATATAAGAAAGCTAAAGAATTAGGTATCACTATAATGACAGAAGACGAGTGGATTGAGTTTCTAAATCTATAAAATCAAATCTTTTATAGAATATGAATTTAATAATATTTTTAAGTTTAACTTAAATATTGTTTATTTAAATAATCTAGAACTACAAAGTATATTGTGAAATTATGTATAAATATTTTTTATTATCATCCTCATTCTTACTTAATTCATGTACGATTTACCCCAATCACAATCAGTATTTTAATACCAAAGCTAACATATCAAATAATATTTATATGCCATATAATGAATTGGGTAAGGCAGAATCTAAGATTAATTCTTTAATAGAAATTATTAAAGCCCAGCAAAAATATGGCTTGATAGTTTTTGGAGCTAATTGGTGTCATGACAGTCGTTCATTCGCAACTACTTTAAATAGTTCTCGATTTAAAAAACTCTTAAAAAATAACTATGAGATCGTATATATTGATGTAGGTGATAAGGATAAAAATATAAATTTAATCAGAAAATATGGAGTCAAAGGTGAATTTGGAACACCTACAGTATTTGTTATTGATTCAAATGGTAATGTTTTAAATTTAGATACTGCGGTCTATTGGCGGAATGCACATAGTATTGATGATGACTATAAATATGATTACCTTAAGTCATTTATAGAATAAATATTATAATTAAAGTTTAAATTGACGTCCTTTTATTATAGAATTTTTACCATACTTATTGCGAATACTGTCAGTAACTCGTTCAGCTTTTCTACGTTTTACAGCCATAGGGTCGAGCAGACTTCCATGATCTCCTAATGGTTCACTTAGATTTGAGATTGAGACCCCAATGAGCCGGAATTTCTGACCCTTTGCTTCGTTTTCTAGCATAGGTAAGCAGTTATCAAATATTGCATCTGTTAATTGTATAGCTTGAGGTAATGTCTTTCTTCTAGTTATAGTTTTGAAGTTTCTAGTCTTTAACTTTAGGGTGATAGTATACCCTGCCAAGTTTAGTCTCTTAATTCTATCGGCTGTAGATAAAGACACGTTCCACAGTAAATTACTCAGTGTATCTAAACAACTTATGTCACTATTAAAAGTTGTCTCTGAGGATATAGATTTACGTTTTTTGTGGCTTTTAACTGCACGTTTGTCTTCAGCTCTTGCAAGTTGCGCAATGCGTAAGCCAGCATCACCAAATTCTAAAAACATTTCTTTATCAGTCCAGGTCCTAATATCTGATATTTTATTAATACCTACTTTCATAAGTTTATTTCTAAAAGATGGCCCAACTCCATAAATAAAACTAACTGGTTTATCGGAAAGGAAGTTTACTGCCTCATCCTTTCCGATTATTGCAAAACCATTTGGTTTGTTAAGATCTGAAGCTGTTTTTGCTAAGAATTTATTATAAGATAATCCAACCGAAACAGTAATTCCTACTCTATCCAGAATTTTATTCTGAAGATTTACTAAAATTTGACAGGGGTCCATTTTATGGATCTTTCTTGTCCCTTTTAAATCTAAAAATGCCTCGTCAATTGAAAGCGGTTCAACTAAAGGTGTGAGATCTTGCATCATATTTTTAATCTCTAAACCCACTTTCTTATATTTGTTCATATTTCCTGATAGAACAACTGCATCAGGACATAATTTTAATGCCTGGTACATTGGCATTGCAGACCGAACCCCAAAAACACGAGCATTGTAGCAAGCAGCAGAGACTACTCCACGTCTTGCTCCTCCAACTATTACGGGTTTATCACGTATTTCAGGATTATCCCTTTTTTCAATTGAGCAAAAAAATGAGTCGCAATCAATGTGTGCAATATTTAAGGTTTTTATTTCTTTATGGCTTAAAATATTAAATGAATTGCACGAAAAACATTTCTTGAATTTTGAATACATGCCACAATCACGACAAAGACTATAGGTGACATCCATATTTTCTAAACTTTTTATTATTAAGAGTTTTCTCTTTATTTAACTGAACTGGTTTAGCTATTAATGTGATCGTAATTGAGTATTTATAAAAATAAAGATTTAATTTTAATAATAATTGATTAATTAAAACTATGATAAAAGAAAATATGAAAAAAATACTCATAGTTGAAGATAATGAATTAAATATGAAGCTCTTTAATGATCTTTTAGAGACAAGTGGGTATGAAACGCAACAAACACGTGAAGGACTTAAAGCAATTGATATTGCTAGAAAATTTTTACCCGACTTAATATTAATGGATATACAATTACCTGAAGTTTCAGGCCTTGAAGTTGCAAAATGGATCAAAGATGATGAAGAGTTAGCAGCTATTCCAATAGTAGCTATAACTGCTTTTGCGATGAAGGGCGATAAAGAAAGAATACTTGAAGGAGGGTGTGAAGCTTATCTATCTAAGCCCATATCGATAACAATATTTTTAGATACTATAAAAAGTTTGGTGAAATAAGTTAAAAAACATAAAAATTATTTATTTAATCTTACCTTCTTTGAAGTCTACATGTTTTCTAACAACTGGGTCATATTTCTTTTTGACCATTTTTTCTGTCATTGTTCTAGAGTTCTTTTTTGTAACGTAAAAGTAGCCAGTACCAGCTGTACTATTTAAACGAATTTTGATTGTGGTTGGCTTCGCCATTGAACTAGTACCTCTTATTATTGTGAATGCGCAATTAGTTTAGTTAATGCGTTATGTCAACACGCCAATTTACGCTTTTGGATAGGTATCAGTGATGAATTTACCACTTTCGTTACGTGAGAAAAATATATGAGGTGGAGGTGATTTATAATTTAAATACTCCTCTAAAACTTTTAACATCATTTTGGTAGCACGTTGGAGGTTTAGTTCCCAAATTTGCTCAAGGGTAAACCAGGCTACGTCTTGTAATTCAGCCGTATCAGAAATGTCAGGAATTTTCTGTGTTTTGATATTTTTTATAAAAAACCATGCATCAAACCTTTTATGTCTATGAGGAGGGGTTATGGCTCTTCCAAATACTTCAATACCGTCTAAGCTTGGCGTAATACCAGCTTTTTGAAAGTCATTCCAAGTGGATTTAGAAGTTGTATTTTTAGATTCATTTTTACCAATCATTAAAGAAGTTTCTTCATATGTCTCTCGTATTGAAGCTAACACTAAAGCTCTAGCTTTGCGAGCAGTGAATGCTGTTTCCAATATCATTTCTGTACGCTTTGAAAGCTCTCCTGTATATTTTACATAACTATCACATCTATCAACCCTTCCTCCAGGAAATACATAAACACTTGGCATAAAGTCATGTTTTATGGATCTTTTTCCCATAAGTATTTTTGGATTATTTCTTGGTCCATGAATTAATACTATGGTAGATGCTAATCGAGGGCGAGGTGCGCGATCTAAAATTTTACGCTTACTTAGTTCTGATTTTGTTAATTTTGAAGACCCAAGAGATGTACTTAAATGTTTTATCACCTTTTGTTTCTCCGGCGGTTTCGTTTTGGGTAATTATCTCGACGAAAATTATGAACTTTAGGTATTGATCCCTTATCAGGTTTGGAATGCATTTCAAAAACCAAACCTCCAGTTACTGGTGTTGCTTCTATTAGTTTTGCTTTTATTTGTCTTCCAAACTTATAAGTGTCACCGCTGTCACTTCCTATTAGAGACTTTCTTTTTTCATCAAGTATAAAGTATTCACGTCCAAGACTCCTGCAAGGTATTAATCCATCTGCTCCCGTTTCATCTAATGTAATGAAAAGTCCAAATTTTGTGACACCAGTTATACGAGCATTAAATATTACGCCAACCTGCTTCTCTAAGTATGTTGCAATATACCTATCCTTTGAGTCACGTTCAGCAGCCATTGCTCGCCTTTCAGTGTTTGATATGTGTTCTGCAGTTTCTTTTAAACGAGATATTTCACTTTTTGTTGACCCATCTTCACCTAAATCAAAAGCATTTATAAGTGCACGGTGAACCAATAAATCTGAGTATCTTCGAATAGGAGAGGTAAAATGAGTATAGTGAGTTAAATTTAGTCCAAAGTGCCCTTTTAGCTCTGCATCATAGACTGCTTGGCTCTGGCTGCGGAGAACTGCCATACTTACACTTTCTGATAGACCTTTTATTTCTGCTTTTTTCAATAATTTATTTAGTTTTTGTGTAGTTGTACGTTCCCCTAATGATAGTTTTAAATCTAATACTGACAAATAATCTGCTAAGCCTTTTAGTTTTTCATTTTTTGGCGCTTCGTGAAGGCGTGATAAAGTAGCAATATTTTTTTCTGCTAAAGACTCTGCTGCTGCAACATTAGCCTGTATCATAAACTCTTCTACTAATTTATGGGCATCAAATCTTTCTTTAATAGTGATGTTTGAGACGTTACCTTTTTCATCGATATGAACCTTTCGTTCGGGTAATTCAATATTAAGTGGGGCTCTGTTTTCTCGTGCTTTTTTAATTGACGTATATGCCCCAAAGATATTTTGTATGGCTTCATTAACCATTGGTGACTGATCTATATAATTATTTTTATGAAGTTCTTGGGCTTGTGCATATGTTAAGCGAGCATTAGATCGCATGATCCCTCTGTGAAAGCAGTGGGAAACTTTTACTCCATTTTTATTGAATATGATATTAACTGCTATGCAGGCCCTGTCTTCATTGGGTTTTAAAGAGCATAAGTCAGAGGAAAGTATATGTGGTAGCATAGGCTCAACTGTGTCAGGTAAGTAAACTGAATTTCCTTTTAAACGTGCTGTTATGTCCAAGGGACTATCTGGTGTTACGTAAGCTGCTACGTCAGCAATGGCGACCCAAACATCCCAGCCTCCATTTTCTGTTGGCTTTGCTGTTATTGCATCATCAAAATCTTTAGCATCATCTGGATCTATTGTGATTAGATTTAAATGCCTTAAGTCAATATGATTCTTTGAAACTCCAGGCAACCTAAGAGCTTTAGCTTGACTTATAACATCCTCTGAGAAGCCCATTGGAACATTATGTTCATATAATGAAATTAAAGATGCAGTATTCCCTTTTTGCGCAGAACCAATAAATTCGATAATTTCTGCAAGTCGTGTGTCTTTAATATTTCTACGTGACGATTGAAACCATACAAGGTCATTTAAATTTGCTTTACTAGGAACCTTGATTGGTTTGTAAACGTGACGAGATTTTTTACTCACGGGCTGTATTATCCAACCTCTACCATTTTGCATTAAAACGCCGAGTTGCTTAGATGGTCCATTGCCTAAACGTTTTATAACTTGTCCAATTATGATGCCATCTATTTCTTTTATTCGGCAAAGTGCGCGTGAACCAACACCGACTGTAGCTTTGTTATATGATTTCGCCCTGATGCCAGAAGAGCTTTCCCTAATAATAATTTGTGGTGGAGGTAGTTTTTTTTTCCATATTTCAGGTTTACCAAGCATATCTCCATGCTCATCTATCTCTATAATTTGGATTACCATTACTCCTGATAAATCAGCTGTTTTCTTAAATGTTTTGTTTTTAGATTTATCTAAAATACCATTTTCTACCATATCATTTAATAATTGCCTCAAGAGTCGCCTGTCAGGACCTTTAATTTTTAGTAATCTTGCTAATGCTTTATTGTCATACCTGTCAGGGTGTTCGCTGACGGCTTTTAAGATGCTGTCGCGGCTTAACTCCATAATAAATTTTATCCCATTAACATTTTCTTGATATGCTTATTTTTTTTGGTTGCTTTTTTTCTTTTTTGTAGCTGGTTTTTTTTTTGGACTTTTCGAAATTTTAGCATTTATATATTCCAAAGCTGTTTCTAAAGTTATGTCTTCTGGATTTTTGTTTTTTGGTAAGGTTGCATTTATTTTTTCATATTTGATATATGGTCCATAGCGTCCAGACATAATTGTAATTGCTATATTGCTTTCGGGGTGCTTACCTAGCTCTTTTAATACAGTTGCACTGTTAGCTCTTCGACCTGGATTGGCAATTTTGTCAGCAATTAATTCAACTGCTCTGTTCATTCCTAAATTAAACATATCTTCTGGATCTTTTAAACTAACGTAGGTTTTATTGTGCTTAATATAGGGTCCAAATCTCCCTAAAGCTGAAATAATCTGGTTTCCATCTTCTGGGTGTTCTCCGATTTTTCTTGGTAAGTTAATTAAGCGCAAACCTTTATCTAAATCCATCAAATCGTAGGGCCAACTTTTAGGTAAACTTGTACGTTTAGGTTTTTTATCAGTTTCCATTTCAACATAAGGTCCATAACGACCAGATTTTAAAAAAATATCAGCACCATTATCTGGATGTTGCCCCAAAAGTTTGTCTTCGGTTGGAATACTTATATCCTCGCCGCCGAAAGGTCTTGTGAATTTACATTCAGGGTAGTTCGAGCACCCGACAAATGCTCCAAATTTTCCTAGTTTGAGACTGAGTTTGCCATCTTCACATGAATTACATTTTCGTGGGTCTACTCCATCTTCCCTATTAGGAAATACTGATGAACGAAGTGCATCATTTAAAGCATCTAATACATTGGTTACCCTAAGGTCTTTAGTTTCATCAACTGAACTAGAGAATTCATTCCAAAATTCTCTTAGTAAAATCTTCCAGTTTAAATTTCCCGCAGATACTTTATCAAGATTTTCTTCTAATTTAGCAGTATAGTCATATTGAACATATTTTCCAAAAAAGTTTTCAAGAAAAGCTGAAAGTAATCGTCCTTTATCTACTGGAGTAAAACGCCTATTATCTAGGCTGACATATCCCCGATCTTGAAGTACTTTTAGAATGGAGGCATAGGTTGATGGCCTACCAATTCCTAATTCTTCCATTTTCTTCACAATACTCGCTTCTGAGTATCGAGGAGGCGGCTGGGTAAAATGCTGATCAGCTTTCACATCAATAGCCTTTACTTCATCATTTATTGCTAATGGAGGTAAAAGAGTATTTGACTGACTATCTGTTTCTTCTGCGGACATCGGCTTTGTTTCTTCATAAAGTCTTAAAAAGCCATCAAATTTAACTATTTGACCTGTTGACCTTAATGCCACAGAATTTTTTTTGTCTTCCATTTGGATAGTAGTGCGCTCAAGTTTTGCTGCCGACATTTGTGATGCCATGGTGCGCTTCCAAATTAACTCATATAGTTTTTTCATATCCCCTGAAAGCGATAAGCTTTCGGGGGTCCTTGAAAAACTTGTTGGGCGTATAGCTTCGTGAGCTTCTTGGGCATTTTTTGCTTTTGTTTTATAAACTCTATGTTGACCAGGTAGATACTTTTCTCCAAAATTTTCTTCTATGCTAGCTCTACAATCGCTTATTGCTTCACCAATCATCGATATTCCATCTGTACGCATATAAGTTATTAGGCCAGTCGTTTCTCCGCCTATATCGACACCTTCATACAACATTTGAGCGGTTCGCATTGTTTGAGTTGCAGAAAATCCTAATTTACGTGATGCTTCTTGTTGAAGCGTTGATGTCATGAATGGAGCTTGAGGATTACGTGCTATAGGTTTACTTTCAATTGAAGTAACACTTAGTTTCGAAGAAGCCAAGGCATCTTTGGCTTTTAAGGCTTGTTCTTTGTTTACTAAAGAAAATTTTTCTAATTTTTTTTCATCTAGAGCTACAAGTCTAGCTGGAAAATTGTTTCCTTTTGAGTTTTCTATTATTGCATTAATAGACCAATACTCTTTTGGATCAAATTTTTCGATTTCGGTTTCCCGTTCACAAATTAAACGAAGAGCAACGGATTGAACTCTTCCTGCAGATCTGGCGCCTGGTAGCTTCCGCCATAGTATTGGTGATAATGTGAACCCAACAAGATAATCAAGAGCTCTTCTTGCTAGATAAGCTTCAACAAGTTCCATATCGAGTTGCCGTGGTTTAGCAATAGCTTCAATAACTGATTTTTTTGTTATTGCATTAAAAACAACACGCTCAATCGTTTTGCCTTTGAGCAGATTTTTTTTACCGGATAAAACATCTAGTAAATGCCATGAAATTGCCTCTCCCTCTCTGTCTGGGTCAGTAGCTAGTATAAGTTTGTTCGCCTTTTTGAGGGAAATTTCTATATCTTTTACCCGTTTTTTTGACTGGGTATCAATTGACCAGGACATTTTAAATTCATTGTTAGGGTCTACCGATCCATTCTTACTAGGCAGATCACGTATATGCCCAAAACTTGCTAGAACTTCATAATTTTTACCTAAGTATTTTTCTATAGTTTTAGCTTTTGCGGGCGACTCAACAATGACAAGATTCATGAGTGTGACCTCTTATTTGTGTAGTGTATTATTTTTAGGACGTACTTTAATATACATTTATTTGTGCGTTTGGGCGATGACTTTAAAATTGTCAACCATTTCAATTAATTGTTTTAATTTAGTGTTTGTTGAATTTATGAGAATTCGTTGCAATCAAATTTTGTGATTTCTTACTTTCCAAACCTACTTTCTGTTCCATTAGCGATACGAATAATGTTCTCTATGTGTCGGATAATAATAACAATAGTTAAAATTCCAGATACTATTGCGAGATTAGAGTTATTAAAAAACAATGCGGTCAGTGGTGTTAAAATTGCTGCTATAATAGCAGAAAGAGAAGATATTCTTGATATTAAGGCAACTATTAACCAAACTAATGCCATTAATATTCCAATTATCCAGCATGATGCTAGAAGGAAACCAAAAAAAGTAGCTACACCTTTTCCGCCTTTAAATTTTAGCCATACTGGGTAGCAATGTCCAATTAATGCTGATCCACCAGCTATTAATCCAAAACTTCCACCATAGAAATAATCAAAAATTAAAAAAGCTATTGCAGCTTTAGATCCATCTAAAAATAAAGTTAGTATTGCAATACTTTTATAGCCAGTCCTTAGAACGTTAGTTGCACCTATATTTCCAGACCCAATTTTACGTATATCACCTTTTCCATTGAGGTGAACTATAATGAAGCCAAATGGGATTGATCCTAATAAGTAGCCTACTAAAATAGTAATAAGAATTTGCATTTTATGCTCGTATATTTCTTAATTACTTGAGTCAAATACAAGCTTTCCTTTGCATATGGTTTTTATATTTCTTCCAGTCATTAACCTTCCATCGAAAGGTGTGTTTTTTGATTTCGATAGTAAACTCTTACCTTTACATACCCAAGGGGCATTAGGATCAAATATTATAAGATCTGCAGGTGCTGACTTTTTTATTCTTCCACTTTTTAGGCCTAAGAGGGAAGCAGGATTGCAAGTTAAAGTTGCAAGAAAATTCATCAAGTTTAGTTGTTTGTCTGCAACTAATGACAGACCTGCTGCTAGAAGTGTTTCAAGCCCTATGGCACCTGAAGCTGCTTGGGAGTAAGGTAAACGTTTTTCTCCTGCTGGACGAGGATCGTGAGATGAAACTATTACGTCTATGGTTCCATCATTAATACCATTTAGTAAATCTAGTCGGTCGGACTCCTCTCTTAATGGTGGGTCTAATTTAGCGAATGTTCGATAGTCACCAATATCTTTTTCATTTAAACTTAAATGATTAATACTAACTGAACATGAAATATTAGAATATTTGAGTTTAGCTTGTTTAATTGCAATTAATGACTCTGAAGCTGAAATTAAATCTATCAATAATTTCCCACCTGTGAGCTCTGCAAGGGCTATATCGCGCTCTACTATAATGCGCTCAGAAACTGAAGGAGATGATGGAAGTCCTAAGCGTAGTGAGAAATCACTTTCATGAGCAGCTGTGTTAATACTTAATGAACTCTCGATAGGTCGATTAGATATTAAACAATCAAAATTACTAGAGTAAGACAATAGTCTTCTCATTGTTTGAGCGCTTTTAATTGGTAATGCTCCATTTGAAAACATTACTGCGCCAGCTTCTGACATTAACCCAATCTCTGTTAAAGTGCTCCCATCTAAACTTTTGGTAAGGGCTCCAGCCGCATAGATGTTAATAGGTGCATTTTCTGATTTACGATTTATAAAATCAACTAATGAAATATCGTCAATTGCAGGATTGGTTTCAGGCATTAAAACAATTGAGGTAATACCACCTGCTGCCGCCGCTTTGGCAGCTGTTGATATAGTTTCACGGTTTTCTTTACCCGGCTCTCCAGTATTTACTCGCATATCAATAAGACCCGGTGAACATATAAGGCCATTAGCATCAATTATCTGTCCTTTGGCTTGCACATCAGGTCCAAAATCTGATATTAAGCCTGACTCAATGAGAATAGAACCAAGTTTGTCATAACCATCTTCTGGGTTAATAATTCTTGCATTAATTATGGTAGTGATATTCATTTTATGCTGTCCTGAGAATTAGACAGAGCGTGTAATATTCCCATTCGCATGGCGACCCCAGTCTCAACTTGCTTTTTTATCAAGCTAATTTTTTCATCATCTGCTATTTCAGAGCTAATTTCTACTCCTCGGTTCATAGGGCCCGGATGCATTACTAATGTTCGCCTTTTTGTATACGCAATTTTTTCTTTATCTAATCCGTAGAAATGAAAGTACTCACGCTTAGAAGGTATTAATGCATCAGACATTCGCTCTATTTGAAGGCGCAGCATCATAATTATATCACAGTCTTCTAGTCCATCCTTCATATTATTAAAAATATTTACCCCCCAAGTTTCAGCTTCAGAGGGCAATAAGGTTTTAGGACCAATTAAGCGTACTTCTGCACCAAGCATGTTAAGTAATTTTACATTTGACCTCGCCACCCGTGAGTGGAGTATGTCACCGCAAATTGCTACTCTTAACCCAGAAATTTTTTTAAACGCAGATTTTATTGTTAGTGCATCCAGGAGTGCTTGCGTAGGATGTTCGTGAATTCCATCACCAGCATTAATGACTGAACAACTAACTTTTTGCGATAGTAATGCAGGGGCTCCTGATGCGCTATGTCTAACTATAATAATATCTGGATTCATTGCATTTAGCGTTACTGCGGTGTCCATTAGGGTTTCCCCTTTGTTAACAGAACTATTAGCGATCTGCATTGAGATTACATCCGCCCCAAGTCGTTTGCCTGCCAATTCAAAACTTTTTTCTGTCCTTGTGGAATTTTCAAAAAATAGATTAATTAATGTTTTACCCTTTAATACTCTGTTATTTGGATTTTTTTGGATATTGAGATCAAGATAATGTGCGCCTAGCGATAACAGTGTTTCAATGTCGGGTCTGTTAAAATCATCAATGGAAAGACAATGGAGTTTATTAAAAGGATAGCCAAATGACTCCAGTCTCGAAAGTTGCTTTGGGAAGAAGTCTTCTGAGTTTAAAGTATGGTCAAAAGATTTCGCTGCATTTATTATATCAGCCCAGTGTTTTTGTGGAATAGTTCCACTATCATACCAGCCTTGTATTGTTGTCGCAGCTTTACCTAAAGCTCTTGAGGTCGGGCGAATTCCGCCGAATATGTTATCTATAATATTTTTTGAATAAGTCATTATCTGCATGTACGAAAATTTCGTACAATGTCAAGTATTCAATTTTTAAATATTTATTTAGCTCTTAGTCTGTCTAAGACCCCTTGCAATATGTAGGAGGCTGCGAGTTTATCAATATACTTTTTTTGTTTTTTTCTAGTGAGGTCTGCATCAATCATTCCTCTTTTGACTGCTATTGTGGATAGTCGTTCATCCCAGAAAAAAATAGGCAAATCTCTAATACTCAATAAATTATTGCAAAAGTCCTTTACAGATTGAGTGCGAGGTCCGTACGTTCCGTTCATATTTATGGGTAAGCCAACAACAATTGCTGAAGCTTTGTAATTGTCATAAATTGTAAATAATTTTTCAGCATCTTGAGAAAATTTTGTTCTTTTAATTGTTGTTATAGGTGTTGCTATCAATCGAGTTATATCGCTAGATGCAATACCAAGTGTTTTAGTACCTGGATCTATTCCAATCAGAGCTCCAGTTGTACAAGCAAGTTCATTTAAATTTATTATGGTCATTTTTGATATATGGTTATTTCTATAATCTGATTTATAAATTTACTACGATTAATCTTAATAGTTTATATCTGCAATTTATTAAATCTTTTAATTTACTTAAATTTCTTGTTTGTTTCTTTCTATTTTAACCTTTAAATTGAACCCTTTGAGTTGACAGCGCTGTCATAATGCTGAATTATCCTTATAATTATATTAGGGTAAAATATTTTTAGGGGAAATAATGTCATTATCGAGTTTAGATTTATGGGTTCTTGGTGCTTACGCAGTCATGCTGTTGGGCGTTGCTTTGTATGTATCACGAGAAAAAGACGGTCATTCTAAAAACACGGAAGATTATTTTTTAGCAGGAAAGTCCCTTCCTTGGTGGGCTATTGGCGCTTCTTTGATAGCGGCCAATATATCTGCTGAGCAAATAATAGGAATGTCAGGTGAGGGCTTTCGTATTGGTTTAGCAATTGCTGCTTATGAGTGGCAAGCGGCAATAGTCCTAATATTGGTAGCGAAATACTTTTTACCAATATTTCTTAAACGTGAAATTTATACAATGCCACAGTTTTTAGAAACGCGATACGGATCAGGTGTGAAAACCTTGATGTCAGGATATTGGATATTTCTATATACTGCAGTTAACCTAACAACTGTTCTTTGGTTGGGCGCTCTTGCTGTAAATACTCTCACAGGTCTTGCAATACTGCCGAGTATGGCAGCTCTTGGAGGGTTTGCTATACTTTATTCATATTGGGGCGGATTAAAGGCGGTGGCATTAACTGATATTATCCAAGTAGTCATACTGGTAATCGGTGGATTTATTATTGCTTGGCTTACTATGGGTATAATCGGCGGAGATAGTGGTGTTCTTGGTGGTTTTAAAAGAATGTATACTGAGCTTCCCGATAAATTTGATATGATATTTGAAAAAGACCAGTATGGTTATGATACAATGCCTGGTATTTGGACTCTATTAGGCGGACTTTGGATACTTCATCTTAATTATTGGGGTTTTAATCAATATATCATCCAACGCGCTTTGGGAGCTAAAGATATTAAAGAGGCTCAAAAAGGCTTGGTCTTTGCTGCTGCTTTGAAGTTATTGATGCCGCTTATTATAGTATTACCTGGTATAGCCGCTGTTATGCTTGCCACGCCTGAATTTAGTGCACTAAATGCAGAAGTGTTAGCAGACAAAACGGACAAGGCATATCCTGAGGTAATGCGCATAATGCCAAGCGGTTTACGCGGTTTAATATTTGCTGCTTTGGTTGCAGCGATAGTATCTTCTTTGGCTTCAATGATGAACTCTATATCAACAATATTTACCATGGATATTTATAAAACGGCTAAATCAGGACGTACTGAGACTCATTACGTAATGATTGGGCGGCTAACAGCAGTCAGCGCAATGATCTTTGCAGTTATAATTGCTCAGCCAATTTTTCAAAATATGGAAAGTGCTTTTCAAACCGTTCAAGAATTAACTGGGTACGTAGCTCCAGGAGTGGTCTCTGTTTTCTTGTTGGGTATGTTTTATAAATCCGCAAACTCATCAGGAGCATATGCCATGCTAATTGCATCTATTGTTTTATCATTTGCAGTAGCTATCATCTTCCCTGACTTTCAGTTTGTGAATCGAATCTGGGCAATATTCCTAGGCTGCACAGCATTAGGTGTGATCGTGTCAAAGCTCACAAGTGCTCCTAGTAAGCAGCAATCAGTTAACTTGGGTGATATAAACTTTAAGACATCCACGAGCTTTAATATGTGGTCAGGAATTATAGGTCTAACCCTGATAGCGCTTTATGCGGCTTTCTGGTAAAAACAAGAGCTATAAACTCAATCTATCAATGCAAATATGGTAAAAGGAAACTATAATGTATAGTAAATATTTAATACAATCGGTCTCAGCTTTAATTATGAGCGCTTCTTTGATAGCGTGTTCTGCTCAAAATCAAAGTGAAACTTCAATGGCTGGAGCGGTAAATCCATCTATATGGCCAGTGGCTCAAAGCCCTGTAGGTCTTGATCCTGTAATAGAGGAAGAAATTACATCATTAATGGAGGGGATGACTCTTCGGCATAAAGTAGGTCAGGTAATCCAGGGTGATATAGGGTCACTTACTCCTGAGGATCTGAAAGTCTATCCCCTGGGTTCAGTCCTTAATGGTGGCAACTCAGCCCCAAACGGTGATAATAGGTCCCCGGCCTCCGAATGGATTAAGCTGGCGGATGAATTTTATGAAGCATCAAAACATGCATATGGCGAAGGTGTCCCTTTTATTCCTTTGATATGGGGTACTGATGCAGTGCATGGCCATAATAATGTCCCAGGCGCTACTGTTTTTCCTCATAATATTGGACTTGGTGCCACAAGAAACCCATCACTAATGGGTAAGATTGGTGAAATTACTGCTAAAGAAATAAGGGTAGGCGGACAAGAGTGGACTTTTGCTCCAACCATTGCAGTGGTTAGAGATGATAGATGGGGAAGAACTTATGAAGGATACTCTGAAAATCCAGACGTAACCGCATCTTATGCAGGTGAATTGATAAAAGGTATCCAAGGAGAACCAGGTTCTGAAAATTGGTTAAAAGGTAATAACGTAATAGCGACAGCCAAGCACTTTCTGGGTGATGGAGGTACTACATTAGGTATAGACCAAGGGGACAATGCTGATACTGAAGAAGAGTTAAGGGACATTCACGGTGCTGCTTACCCTGTTGCTATAAATGCAGGGGCTCAGTCTGTTATGGCATCATTTTCTAGCTGGCAAGGTGTAAAATTACATGGACATAAAGGACTGTTAACTGATGTACTCAAGGGTCAGATGGGCTTTGACGGATTTATTGTTGGTGATTGGAATGGTCATGGGCAACTTGATAATTGCACAGTAGAAAGTTGCCCGGCTGCATTACATGCTGGATTAGATATGTATATGGCTCCGGATAGTTGGAAGGGTCTTTTTGAAAATACCCTGAAACAAGCAGAAAATGGTGAAATAGATTTGGATAGACTTGATGATGCTGTCAGAAGAATATTGCGCGTAAAAATTAGATCAGGATTAATGAATGCTGGCAAACCTTCAGCGAGACCAGGAGCGGGAGATTATGATGTTTTGAAAGACCCTGTTTCAAAAGAGGTTGCCCGTCAAGCAGTAAGAGAAAGTCAAGTTTTAATCAAAAATAATGGTATTCTTCCATTGTCTCCAATTTCAACTATTCTAGTTGCTGGTGATGGTGCAAACAATATTGGTAAACAATCTGGTGGATGGACTTTATCTTGGCAAGGAGATGGAAATAAAAATTCTGACTTTCCAGGAGGAACTTCATTTCTTGATGGAATAAAAAGGCATGTCGAAAGTGCTAATGGTAAGGTGATACTGGCAGATGATAAAGGTAATTATAAAGGAAAGCCTGACGCTGCTATAGTTATTTTTGGTGAAGAGCCATATGCTGAGTTTAGAGGGGATCGAGAAAACTTAGCCTATAAGCCGGGTGATGATACTGACCTCTTGCTTTTGCAGAAGTACAAATCTGAAGGCATACCAACTGTAGCTATATTTCTAACAGGACGTCCTTTATGGATGAACAGAGAAATTAACTCGAGTGATGCATTTGTGGCTGCTTGGCTTCCTGGCTCAGAGGGGGGGTATGCAACTGATTTGCTTTTTACTAATTTGGAAGGAGAAATAGATTATGATTTTGTAGGAAAGTTGCCTTACTCTTGGCCTAAAACTGCTACTCAAACATCTTTAAATTATGATGATGAAAACTATGATCCACTTTTTGCTTATGGTTACGGGTTATCTTATTCTAGCCCTGGTAACGTTGGTCTTTTGTCTGAAAATGCAGGAATGGACTTAAAAGTTATTAACGATAGTGACTTTTTCAAAGCTGGTAATGCAATGTACCCGTTTAATATGACAGTTTCTGATGAGTTTGGGGAAACAGTAATAAAAACTTCTAGAGATCTCTCGCCTGGTAAAATAGTTACTGTTTATTCTGCTGATGACGGCGTTCAAGAAAATATTCGTACTATTAGCTTTAATGGAGAAGGAAAGGGTGCTTTCTCTATCAACAAAAACCCTCCAGCCGATTTATCAAGGCAAAATACTGCTGATATGGCAATTTATATGAGAGTTAGATTTGATGATGTAAGCTCTGATGATAAGTTATCTCTTTCCGTTGATTGTGGTACAAACTGTTCAAAATCTCTTCCGTTGGATAAAATTTCTTCAGGATTAAATGGAAACGAATGGGCTGAGTTATCAGTAAAACTGTCATGCTTTGCTGCTGCTTCTGACATGGAGTTTGTAAATAGTACTCTGTTACTGGAAACCTCTAATAAACTCACAATTAGTATATCTGATGTAAAATTAGTCTCTAATGAAGGGGACGCTATCTGTATAGATTAATAAATGGCAAACTAGTAAGATCTGAGAGTTAATAATTAGCTTTCAGATTTTAATTACTGGATGCTGCTCCTATTAGGGGTGCAGTGGGGTCAATTAGTAAACGAAGTGGAACATTTTCCATTCTTTGTGTCATTTTACCTTTATTTTTAAATTTTTCTAATGCTGATTCCGTTCCAAGATATGTTTTTAGGTGTTGTGAAACTCCACCAGCTAAAACAGCTCCTTGCCATGAACCACTAGAAAGCACAGCATTTCCAATAAAGTTCATCAAAGTATTTGCTGTGAATTTGCAAGTTTGTATTGCAACTAAGCTACCATGACTTGCTTCTTCAGTGATAGATTTTGCATCTAATTTTTTATCCTCTAAGCCGTTTATTTTTAAGAGAGCTTGATAAACATTTTCGAGGCCCTTTCCTGAGCAAATATCCTCAAAAGAAACATACTTTAATTTACTCTTTAACGTTTTATGTATCTCCATCTCAAGCTTATCTAAGGGAGCATAAGGTTGATGCCCGCCTTCTGTTGGTAGAACTGTCCACTTATTAGGGCCATTCGCTATAAGTAGAGCTTGGCCTAGGCCCGTACCTGCCCCTGCAATTGCTGTGGTTGGCCTAGCAGATAAAATACCAGAGACATCTCCTGTTTGCAGTACCTTGAAAGCTTTAGGAGGTAATTCAGGGATTGATCTTGCGGTTGCAGCAAAGTCATTCATAAATACTAAGCGTTCAAAACCAAAGCGTGAAATTAGGTCATCTCTCCTTACTGTCCAGCTATTATTGGTTAGTTTCACTAGGTTTTTGTCAATTGGGCCTGCTAAAGCAAATATACCTTCAATTGGGTTTTGATTAGGTGAGGCCAAGGTTAAGAAGTGTTCTAAAGCATCGCCAAATCCAACAAAATGTTTGGAAGGTGAGCTCCAGATATGCTTGAGATTAGGTAGTCCGTTATTATCTGTGCTGGCGATAGCGAAACGAACATTTGTTCCTCCAATATCTCCAACTATCATGGGTTTAACCACTATTTCCCCTTTTGTATTTTTTGTATATTTATTACATATGGAATAGATAGAAATGACAGCGCTGTCAATAAATCTATTATCACTTATTACAATTTATTTAAATAAGTATGGAGCTTTCATTGACCTTTGCCTCTACCTACGCCATTCTATCTAATAATTTACACAAAATAAGAATGATCTTATGAAAACAACAATCACAGATGTTGCTAAGTATGCTAAAGTCTCAATGAAGACAGTTTCACGAGTTCTAAATAATGAGCCAAATGTAGCCAAGACGACACGTGATAGAGTCTTACAGGCTGCTAAAGAGTTGCGTTATTCACCAAACTTAGCTGCTAAAGGCTTAGCGAGTTCCAAATCATATCTTATAGCCTTACTTTATGATAACCCTAGTCCTAATTATATTGCAAATATTCAAAAAGGAGCAATTAAAGCCTGCAGAGATAATAATTATTACCTCGTAATTGAGCCGCTAAGTATGGTGAAAGCTAATGCTGGAGATGAAGTTGAAAAATTGCTTGAAAGGCTACCTGTAGACGGGGTGATTTTGACTCCACCTTTGTGTGACGATAGAGATATTTTAAGAATTTTAAGAAAATTAAAAATACCTTACGTTCCTGTTGCCCCAACAATTGAAGTAAATGGTGTGTCATCTGTCAAGATGGACGATGTCCAAGCATCATACGAAATGACCGATTATATGATTAGGAATGGCCATAAAAAAATTGGTTTTATAAAAGGTCATAGTGAACATAGTGCTTCAGCATTGAGGTTTGAAGGTTATAAGTTAGCAATGAAAAAAGCCAATTTAAAAGTTAATGAAAGTTTTATCGCTGAGGGTGATTTTTCTTTCAGGTCAGGCGTTGAGGCGGCTGAGTATTTATTAGGACTTAAAGAATCGCCTACTGCTATATTCGCGAGCAATGATGATATGGCTGCTGGTGTTGTGAGTGTAGCAAGTCGACTAGGTATGGAGGTACCAAATAAATTATCAGTCGGAGGATTTGATGATACTCCATTAGCGCAAATATTGTTTCCACAGCTAACTACTGTTAAGCAGCCTATCTATGAGATGGGACACATGGCTGCTGATTTATTAATTAATCCTCCTTCAAAAGACGATGAATTGTCTAGCTATCATTTTGAACATAAGCTTATTATTAGAGAATCTACAAATACTCAAAACACACTAGATAATTGACAGCGCTGTCATTTTCAGCTCTAAGCTCGATAACTATTTTAAAACTAAAGAAGAATAAATGGAAAATATGATTGATACGAGTTCAGGCTCATCTTTTGTTCCTGTTGAACCTTTTGAAATTATTGTATTTGGCGGAACTGGAGATTTGGCACGTAGAAAGCTTCTACCAGCTCTTTATCACCGATACTGTGACGGTCAAATATCAGACGATAGTCGAATTATTGGGGTTTCTAGATCAGATTATACTCGTTCTGAGTACCATGATTTAATAACTAAATGCTATCATGAGTTTTCTGATGATGTTTCCTTTGATCAAAATTTATGGAGTAAATTTTTAGAATTAGTTTATTATGTAAAGATTGATGTACTTGATAACGACAATTGGAAAGTGTTAAAGAATAATCTGTCCTCTTCAAATGAACTCATTCGTATATTTTATCTTGCAATGCCTCCTTCGATGTTTTCTAAAATATGCGTTAAACTTGATAAAGTAGGTCTTGTTAATGAAAAATCTCGTGTTGTTTTAGAAAAGCCTTTGGGAACTGATTATGAGTCTGCTTTAAAAATTAATGAAGGTGTTGGTCAAGTTTTTGATGAAAATAATACATATAGAATAGATCATTATCTTGGTAAAGAAACTGTACAAAATCTTTTAGTTTTACGTTTTGGCAATATATTGCTTGAACCACTTTGGTCTAATCAAGCAATTGATTACGTTCAAATTACTGCTGCTGAGTCAATTGGTGTAGAAGGCAGAGGTGCATATTATGATAATGCTGGTGCCCTTAGAGACATGGTACAAAACCATCTTTTACAGCTTCTCTGTTTGACAGCCATGGAGGCACCTGCCTCCTTAGAGGCAGATGATGTGCGAGCAGAAAAAATTAAAGTCTTGAAAGCGTTAAAGCATATTACTCTTGAAGATGTAAATCAGAATACAGTTCGCGGACAATATATAGGTGGTAATAAAGAAAATAATATTTTTTCTGATTATTTGACTGATGTTGGTTCAAAAGAGAGTTCAACCGAAACTTACGTTGCGATTAAGGCAGAAATAGAAAATTGGCGCTGGGCTGGTGTTCCAATTTACCTAAGAACTGGAAAAAGAATGTCTTCGCGACGATCAGAAATTGTAATTCAGTTCAAGCCTGTTCCACATTCAATTTTTGGAGATACTCCAGTAAAACCAAATAAACTAGTTATTAGACTTCAGCCTGATGAGGCAGTTAAACTTTGGTTTGAGGTGAAAGAGCCTGGGGCTGGCGGTATGCGCCTCAAGACACTTCCATTAAACCTGAGTTATGCTGATAACTTTACAGTTAGATACCCAGATGCATATGAGAGGCTATTGATGGATGTAGTTAGGGGAAACTTAAGCTTATTTATGTGCCGAGGGGAAGTAGAGTCAGCATGGCAGTGGGTTGATGGTATTCTTAATGCTTGGAGACTATCTGATACTTCTATTGATAAGTACAAAGCGGGAACTGAAGGTCCCGATAAAGCAAATGATATGTTGTCTAAATCCAATCATTTATGGTCCTGATTTTTTTGATATGAAAAAGCAATATAAATATATTTCCTACTCTTCTACTAAAGACTTTATTGCGAATACAAGTAAATGTATTGCAGGCATCATATCTTCATCAATTGCTTCACGAGGTCACGCAAGTGTCATGCTTTCAGGAGGTTCTAGTCCGCGATTAGTATATGAAGCTTTAAGCCTTTATGACTTACCGTGGGATAATGTTATTATTGGTTTAGTAGATGACCGTTGGGTTGAAGTGGGTTTGACTGGATCTAATGAAACATTTTTGAATGATTGTTTATTCAGTGGTAAAGCTAAAAATGCAAAATTTTTAGGATTAAAAACTAAAGATGCAACTCCATACCAAGCAATAGATTCTATTGAAAAGCAAATTTCTGGGATACCGAAACCTTTTGATATATGCGTTATGGGAATGGGTTTAGACGGTCATACTGCATCTTGGTTTCCTAATTCAAATGGATTGATTTCTGCTCTGGATCCAAAAAATAAACGTTCTGTTGTAGCAGTTGACGCAACTGGATGCAAAGTAGCAGGCGAGCACACTGATAGAATTTCTTTAACCTACTCATCTGTAATTCAATCAAGAAATATTATGTTACTAATACCAGGAGAAGAAAAAGCAAAAGTTTTTCAATCTAGTATTAAAAACACACAGTCTAATGCACCAGTGAAAGCATTATTATCTGCTTCAGACCGTCTTACAGTGATCACATGTGAGAGTAATTAAAATGACTATAAATTCGCATTTAGCCAAAGTAACAGACCGTATTCGTGAGAGATCAAAGTATTCTCGCAAAAGTTACTTAGATGCCATTCAAAAAAACATTCGTCCCGGACCGCGAAGAAAAAGACTATCGGAAGGAAATGTAGCACATGCTGCTGCTGCTTGCCCTATTTTGGAAAAGACGGAAATACTTGGAGCCAAATGGGCTAATATTGGAATTATTACAGCCTATAATGATATGTTATCTGCGCATCAACCTTTCGCTAGATTTCCTGACCTCATTAAACATGCAGCAAGACGAAATGGTGCTACTGCACAGGTTGCAGGCGGTGTACCTGCTATGTGTGATGGGGTTACACAAGGACAAGACGGAATGGAATTATCACTCTTTTCTAGAGATATCATTGCTTATTCTACTGCTATTGCTCTTTCCCATGATATGTTTGATGCAGCAATTCATCTAGGTGTCTGTGATAAAATTGTACCTGGCCTTTTGATTGGTGCATTGAAATATGGTCACATTCCCCAAATTTTTGCCCCAGCCGGACCGATGCCATCCGGAATTCCGAATCCTGAAAAAATAAAAGTGCGACAGCTATTCGCAGAAGGAAAGGTTGGAAGAGATGAACTATTGGCAGTTGAGTCTGCATCTTATCACGCTCCAGGAACATGTACATTCTATGGTACAGCTAATACTAATCAAATGTTAATGGAAATTATGGGTCTGCAATTGCCTGGTGCTTCTTTTGTGCATCCAAATACACCACTTCGAGATGCTATAACCGCTCAAACTACCAGAAGAGCTGTACAGATGACTGATATATCAGGCAAATTAACACCCATAGGACATATTATTGATGAAAAAGCGATTGTGAATGGTCTTGTGGGTCTTATGGCAACAGGTGGTTCAACAAACCTTACTATTCATATGATTGCTATAGCAGCTGCCGCGGGAATTATTATTAATTGGAATGATTTTTCTGATATTGCTGATATAGTACCATTGATCTGTAAGATATACCCAAACGGGGTATCTGATATTAATCACTTTCATGCTGCTGGAGGTATGTCATACCTCATTAGAGAGTTAATTGACTCTAAACTCTTACATACAGACGTGAAAACAGTTGCTGGTGAGGGTGGTCTTGCTGCATATACCTATGAACCGATAAAAAATACCCATGCCGAACTGAATACAATATTATATAGGGAAGGTCCTAAGCAAAGTCTTGATAATAAGGTATTAACTACTGTTAGCGAGCCATTTCAAAAAAATGGCGGGCTTAAACTGTTGACCGGTAATATAGGGAGGTCTGTAATAAAAGTATCAGCTGTCAAAAGTGCAAACTGGATTGTTGAGGCACCTGCAGTAGTAATTAACAATCAGAACAGTTTAGTTGAAATGTATAAAGAAGGAAAACTAGATAAGGATTTTGTTGTGGTTTTACGGTTTCAGGGGCCTAGAGCAAATGGAATGCCTGAATTACATAAGTTAACACCTATTTTAGGATCTCTCCAAGATCGAGGATTTAAGATAGCTATGGTTACTGATGGACGAATGTCTGGGGCGTCTGGAAAGGTTCCCACCGCTATTCATATGCATCCAGAAGCAATTTCTGGGGGTAATATTAGTAAAATAAATGATGGTGATATAATTCGACTTGATGCGAAAGCTGGTACTGTAAATGTAGTATCTGAAGATAAATGGCTATCGCGTAAAAATGCTGAAACTCCAGTGGTGGAAAACTTAAATAGTTTGGGCATGAATATGTTTGAGCCTTTACGTTCTGTGGCAGGAAATTCAGAAGACGGAGCCTCAGTCTTGGGTAAACCAAGCTGGATTTTATAATGCCCTCTTCAATTTTAGTTGGAGATGTAGGGGGTACTAATTGTAGGTTAGCTTTAGCTGAAAGAACAGCTTTGGGAACTATTGAGCTTCATCACTCTGAGCGGTTTTCAGTAAAACATTATCAGCATTTTCACGATGTCGTTCGTGAATATCTAATTTCAAAAAAAGTCAAACCAAAACAGGCTGCTTTCGCTTTTGCTGGCCCAAAATTTGATAATGAAATTCGAATGACGAATGTGGATTGGATAGTTTCTGAGAATGATTTGATTAATGAATTTGGATTCAGCAAAGCGGTAGTTCTTAACGACTTTGTTGCAATGGCAAATGGTGCGACAGTAATACCCGATGATGGGTTTGAAATATTAATTTCTGGAAAAGTAAATTATAATAAACCTGTTGCAGTGCTGGGTCCTGGAACTGGCCTTGGAGTTTCATGTATATTACCAGGTAGACCCCCAAGAATTATTTCAACTGAAGGTGGCCATTCAAGCTTTTCCCCTCAAAGTGAAATAGAGATTTCAATTTTAAACTATTGGCAAAAAAAAATTGGTTATGTTTCATCTGAAACATTAATTTCTGGTCCCGGTCTTTTCCGTGTGTATTCGGGCCTTTGCAGCATATTGGGCAAGCCTACCGTTTGCACACGAGAAAATGAAATAGTGGCAGCAGCAGAAGCAAATCCTAACTCAATAGCAAGGCAATCAGTCATAATATTTTGTAATGTCTTAGCAACTTTTGCTGGTAATGTAGCTTTTACAACTGGGGCAACTGGGGGCGTTGTTTTAGCTGGCGGAGTAACGCGTCATATTTCTTCATTTATTTCTGAGTCAAATTTTGTCGAGAGATTTCAATCTAGAGGCCATGGTACATGGTTTATGCAAGATATTCCTGTACGTATAATTAAAGCTCATTTTGTAGCTTTATATGGTGCAGCTGCTATGGTTTTAACTAATAGGTAAATGTAAACCCTATATTTATCATATTCTTCTTGAGCGATAATTTATATTTAAGTTTTATAAACCTAATTGATTGATACATACGTAATCAAGAAAGAGGCAAATAATGTATAAAATAATAATATTTATAACTTCATTCTTTTTACTGAATATATCTCAAATCGCTATGGCAATTGAAACTCCAGACTACACCGTACAGATGGTAGATAACAATTATGAGGTCAGGAATTATCCATCAATGTTGATTGCTGAGGTTACAGTCAATGGAAATAGAGATGAAACAGGTACTCTAGGGTTTAGAAAATTAGCCGCCTATATATTTGGAAATAATATTTCATCTGAAAGAATTTCCATGACATCGCCAGTAGGACAAAAAAAAATTAGTGAAAAAATAGCCATGACTGCTCCAGTTCTCCAAAAGCAAGAGATGGAAGGTAAATGGGTTGTAAATTTTATGATGCCTAATAAATATAATAGACAAAATTTACCAATACCCACTGATAAAGATATAAGGATTATAGAAACAGAGCCTTATTCCACAGTCAGCATCAGGTTTTCTGGTCGTGCGACAATAAGAAATCTAAAAAAACATCAAACTAAATTAGATAATTATGTGTTGTCTAAAAAAATTAATACCAACGGAGAACCTGAGTACGCTTTTTACGATGCCCCATTCATTCCACCTATGCTAAGGCGTAATGAAATACATTACAGGATTTCTGAATCATTAAATTGATGTTTTGATAAACGAGAATATAACCCTTTATTTTCCAATAGGTCCTTGTGTGTACCTATTTCAATAATTTTCCCATGATCCAAGACCACAATTTTGTCGGCTTTGAGTACAGTTGATAAGCGGTGAGCTATTATTAGCGTCGTTTTTGATTGCGTCATTGTCTCAATTGCTTTCTGAATTTCTTTTTCACTGTCTGAATCCAAAGAACTTGTAGCTTCGTCTAGAAGAAGTATTGGCGCATCTCTTAAAATTGTACGAGCTATTGCTATTCTTTGCTTTTGTCCTCCAGAAAGTGTTTCAGCAGCTTCTCCAAGGTCAGTATTGTACCCTTTGGGTAATTTTTTAATAAATTCATCAGCAAATGCCATTTTGCTGGCTTTATACGCTTCTTCAATACTTGCGCCCTCACGGCCGTAGGTTATATTATCCATTGCTGAGCCTGAAAATAATGGACTACCTTGTTGCACAATAGAAAATTGCTTTCTTAAATCTTTAGTTCGCAAGAGCTTAATGGGGTTTCCATCAATTGTTATGCTTCCAGATTGTATATCATAAAACCTCAATAGTAACTTAAATATGGTTGTTTTACCTGCACCTGATGGCCCTACAAAAGCAACTACTTCACCAGACTTTATTGATAAATTTATACCATCAAGAGCTTTATCACTTAAACGTGATGGATAGCTAAATGATACATTATTAAATTCGATATTACCCTTCAGAACAGAAATGGCTTTTGGGTTTAAAGGGCTTTTAATAACTGGGTCTTCTTTAAGAAGTTCCATGATCCTTTGAGTTGCTCCCGATGCTCTTAGAAGCTCCGTCCAGGTGCTTGTTAAAAAACCTGAACTTGATACTACCATAAATGCTAGAAAAATAAACTGAGTTATCTGGCCGCCTGATAAACTAGGCTTTCCATCTATTAGCTCTGAATTAACTGCAACATTAGCTCCAAACCACATAACCCCTATAATGCTTATAATTCCAAGTCCAAATATTATAAAGGTCATAAAGCTTCTTACAAATATTCTCTTCTTATGCGCATTAAATGTGCTTTCGACTGAATTATTAAAATCAGATATTTCTTTTTTCTCACGTGTAAATGCTTGTACTGTTTGAATTGAACTTATACTTTCTCCTGCTCTTGCAGAGGCTTGTGCTAAGTTATCTTGACTTTCGATCGAAAGAGTACGAATTTTTCGACCTATTATAAGTGCAGGAATTATTATAATAGGGCCAATTGCAGCTACCATTAGTGTTAGCTTCCAGCTAATAAAAAACATCCATATCAATGCTCCAATTGATACGGCGATAGACCTTATCGCAAATGAAATTGATGAACCAATTACTGTTTCAATTAAAGTTGTATCAGTAGTTAGTCTGGATAATACTTCTCCAGTATGTACACGTTCAAAGTATTCAGAAGAGAGAGTAGTTAATTTTGCATAAATACTTTTTCGTATATCGGCTATAACTCTTTGACCTAATATACTTATAAAGTAAAACCTTAATGCACTAAATATGGCTAAACCTAAGCCGATAATCATTCCAAATTTAAAGTATGAACCTAAATTATTAATATCGCCCATGGCGTAACGGGAACAACTTTTTGGTATTAATTTTTCTTCATTAAATCCACAATCCACTATTACACGGAATGCCTCCGTAATACCTAGGTTTAAAGTCGCAGCTAGAATTAAAAATAATAAAAAATTCAAAATTATAATTGGGTAATTGATAATAAATGGCCAAAGCTGTCTTAATGGTTTAACATTTTTTGCTTTACCACGTTTATTAACATCATTTTCTAGTGTTGCATTTATATTGCTATTATTTGAACTCATATTTTATCATAAACTCTAAGACAACTTTATGAAAGCAGTTCTTAATTTATTCTATTTTCAGAAGTAATAAAAATAGTTTCAAAAGGGAGTATTAGGGTACTGGTCAGAGTAAACTTTAATCGGTATATGCCCAATTATGAAATATGGAACTAAAGCTTTGATTATGTTCTCAGGGGGACAAGACTCAGCCACTTGTCTTGCGTGGGCAATTGATAAGTATGATTATATTGAAACTGTAGGCTTTAATTATGATCAAAGACACTTAGTTGAGATGGAGTGTCGTAAAACAGTACTGCGTAAAGTTCGCTCAAGTTTTCCAGAGTGGAATAAAAAAATTTTCGATGATCATATTATAGATCTAAATTCTTTAGGAAAAATTAGTAATACATCTTTAACACGCAATATGGAAATTACATTGAACGAAGAAGGATTGCCTTCAACGTTTGTGCCTGGCAGAAACTTAATTTTTATGAATTTTGCAGCAGCTATCGCTTATAGGAGAGGAATAAACACCCTTATTGGCGGTATGTGTGAATCGGACTTTTCTGGCTACCCTGATTGCAGAAAAGAAACACTTGATGCTCAAATGAAAGCAATATCATTGGGGTTGGATAAAGAGTTTATTTTAGAAACTCCGTTAATGCACATGTCAAAATCAGAGGCTTGGATTCTAGCTGAAGAACTTGGCGGAAAAAAATTAATTGATATTATAGTTGAAGATAGCCATTCGTGTTATAAAGGCCACCGCACGACTAGGTATGAATGGGGATATGGATGTAATGCGTGTCCGGCTTGTGATTTAAGATCTAAGGGTTGGCTGAATTACGCATCATGACATATTCTGTAAAAGAAATATATTTAACAATTCAAGGCGAGGGCGTCCAAGCAGGTGTCCCAGCTGTATTTTTACGATTTAGTGGATGTAATCTGTGGAGTGGAAGGGAAGTCGATAGAAAAGGAGCTATCTGCAAGTTTTGTGATACAGATTTTATAGGTATAAATGGAGTTAATGGTGGCAAATTTAATACTGCTGATGAGCTAGCAGAAGTTGTTGAGAAAATAGGACTAAAACGTAGTCAAAGATGGGTTGTTTGCACTGGAGGCGAACCTCTTTTACAGTTAGATAACGCCCTAATTCAAGCGCTGCACTCGAAGAACTTTAAGATCGCTGTAGAAACTAATGGTACAATAAAAGCCCCCAAGGGAATAGATTGGATTTGTGTTTCGCCAAAGGCTAATACAGAAATAAAACAAACTTTTGGAAATGAACTAAAGCTAGTCTACCCTCAGAAAGAAAATGAACCTAGTAAATACGAAAATATGGACTTTGATTTTTTCTGTCTTCAACCTAGGGATGATTCTTATCTCGGAAAAGGAAATCTTTCTCATGAGAAAGCCGTGATAAAATTTTGTTTAGAAAACCCCAAGTGGCGTCTAAGTATACAAACACATAAATATCTTGGTATAATGTAAGCTTTATTGCTTTAAAGCTTTTGCAGACTTCATCGCAAACCAATAAAATGCTCTTTTAGAGTCTTTCCAAGTGCTGCCATAACGTGAATTTTTTATATCAGTTTCATAGTTCTCATATATAAATTTTCCGATTACTTTGCCGCTAGGGGATAACAACTCTGCCTGTATTTTGGCACCGCCAGTTGCAAAGCTCTGATATGATAAGCTTGGTTCTTTAGCTAACTGCCTGAAGGTAGGACGGTTTGGTTTAGCATCAACTAGTGTAACGCTAAGAATAGTTTCTGCATCTTCAGAAATTTCAATATTAAATTTTTTAAATTGATTTTTTATACTTATTTCTAACTTCGAAATAAGCTTTTTTAATTCCTTATCACCATAAAAACCATTACCTGAAAACCCTGAGTTTAACTTGGATCCGTTTCTATCTTTTAATCTTTTAGGAAGGTTCTCTGCTCGATGAAGCATGTCGTCACTCAAGTTTATATCTAATTTAATAGGAAATGTGACTGAAGTGTTAATTGTGTTGATAAATTTTTTATTCGCCGCATAACCTGAAGTATAACAAATTAATGAAATTGTTGTAATTATAGAAACTAATATTATTCGCATAATGCCTCCGTATAAATGTCTATCATGATATGGTTTGTAATTAAATATAATTTTCTTAATTACTTATTTTATGATATATTACATCGCGGCTTTTACTAATACATTTAGCACATTACTTGCACCACGAATTGCCATTAACTCAGCTTCTAATTCATTTGCTTGAATTTTTCTTGTTGTTGTGATGACTTTTCCGCCTAATCCTACTGTTTTTGTAGTTACTGTTAGAACTTTTACTGAAGTATCAAGTGCCTCATTTGTAATTTTTACTGGTATAGAACCTATAAAATATACACCTTTACCAGTATCTAAAACCCTGTTACCAGTAAACTTTCCTGCTTTGTAAACACCTTTTGCGGTATATTTCCCACTATAGTATACAGATTTTCCTGCAACTTCACCTGTTTTGTAAACTGTTTTCCCTGTTATTTCACCGGTTTTATAGAGTGTTTTCCCAGTTATCTGGCCAGTTTTATAGACTCCTTGAAAAGGTATTTTTGCAGCTTTTTTACTACCTTCGAGTACCTGGCACCCCATTAAAATCATATAAATGATAAAACTAATGAGTACTTTTGAATTAATCATAAACTTATCCTAATATCAAATTTATGATTAATATGAATTTCGTAAGGAAAGATTAATAATTATACTTATTTGTTTTTTAATTTTATCTTATTCTGAACTTCATCTTCATTGTTACTAATAGTTACGTTGCGGTTAGATATTTCGAAAACATTAACTAGTTCGCTAAATTTTAGTACACCATCATTATTTTTATCGCCTGAGTTGAAAATAGAAACTAGAGCTTTGTTAAATTCATTTTTGGTAACTCGTTGGTCATAGTCTCTATCAAATGCTAAATTTCCAGGAGGTGCATCTAAAGAACCTAGTGCTGATTTCCTCCAGTCTTCGAGTTCAAATGGACTAATTACCCCCGATTTATCAACATCTGCACTATTAAATATATATTTTTTTGCATCATTAAATTCTTTAAAGTCAATTTGGAAATTATAATTTTTATCAAAGCTTGCTAGTAATAAAGCACCAGCAGATACTGATGTTACAGGTCCATTTATACGCATTCCCTTTTTTGTAAGTTTTTTATTGGGTAGTTCGATTGTTGCGTTAGGGTCCTCAATTGGGCTCTCTGCATAATTATTGCTATAAATGAATATAGCAGTCAAAATAATGATTATTATTTTAAATTTTTTTATCACATCAAAATCCTTTTTTATTCGTAATAAATTACATTGAATAAAATCTATATTATATTGACCATAAAGGTAATGGTTATATTGTTAATCATTATTATAGGATTGGTGTAAAATTTCATGGAAAAAGATTCAAACCAAAATATATCTTTACAAGATTTAATGATTGCCTTGAACGATACTGACAATGGAAATTATCCCGTTGACAGTTGGAATCCTGATTATTGTGGTGAGATGGACATGATAATTAAATCTGATGGTACTTGGTGGCATGAAGGTTCACAAATTAAAAGACATAAGCTGATTAAACTTTTTGCATCGATATTAAGGAAGGAATCAGACGGTGAAACATATCTAGTAACACCTGTTGAAAAAATAAAGATATCGGTTGAACGTAGTCATTTTTTGATAATAGATATGAGTGTTGAGGTAGAAAAACAAAGGCAAAAAATATTTCTTAAAACAAATCTTGGTGAAATGATTAAGCTGAGCTCTACCAATCCATTGCGAGTTGAAACTAACTTATCAACGATGGAGCCAAGCCCCTACGTTATTGTTCGAGGTGGTTTGGAGGGTCTATTATCCAGATCTGTTTTTTATGCTTTAGTTGACCTAGCATCCGAAGTTCAGTTTGATAATGGCAATCAGCTTGGTGTGTGGTCTTGTGGTTCTTTTTTTCCTTTGGGGCCCATTAATGCGCATTTGATATAAGTCGTATAAGTGAAAATCCCTAAACAATTACTTGAAAAAATAGAATCCGGGCTTCTGCCGATTGAGATTTTGAATGGTGAAGATTTGGCAAAAAAGAAGCACCAAAAAATTGCATCTGTATTACTGTCTATAGTAATGCGGGAAGAGCCGTGTGTTATATTAACTCAACGGCCTGAGACTATGCCTGAACATCCTGGTCAAATTGCCTTTCCTGGAGGCAAAAGGGAAAATAATGAAAATGCTTTAGAGACTGTTCTGAGAGAAACGAAAGAAGAAATTGGGTTACTTTCGAGAGATATTACTGTGATTGGTCGTCTCCCTTCTTTCGATTCGGTGAGTAATTACAGAGTAACACCGTTTGTTGGAATTGTTGAACCTAATGCTAAATTTATTATTGAACCTAGTGAAGTAGATGATATATTTGAAGTACCGTTAGAATTTTTAATGAACTCAGACAATCATGTTGCCCGAAGTGTAAAATATAAAGGTAAAACTTTAACTATTTACGATATGCCATATAAATCTGTTGATGGTGTTTATAGAAATATTTGGGGCATGACTGCAATGATAATTTATAGACTGTACCAAAGAAGTTTTTTAAGTGTATTCGAAATTGATTATTAATAATATCAATGGAATTAATAGGTATTAATAAATAAACACAAATATATAAAAATTATGATATTTTTAAAACCTGAAGAACACCACTGGATGGATAGCTTGAATATAAAAAAACTATTCAAAGCTTTTCCTGAAGAGACAATTCGTTTTGTTGGCGGTTGTGTAAGAAACGCGCTTCTTGGATTTGAAGTCTCCGACATCGATTTAGCAACTCAATTAAAGCCAAATGAAGTTAAAAAATGTTTAAAAAATGCCGGAATAAAGTATTTAACTACGGGTATTAAGCACGGCACAATAACCGCCGTAATAGAGAAAAATACATTCGAAATTACTAGCTTAAGAAGTGATTTTAATACGGATGGCAGACATGCTGAGGTTATCTTCAAATCTAATTGGGAAGTTGATGCGCAAAGAAGAGATTTTACTATAAATGCCTTGTATGCTAATTTTAAGGGTCAGGTTTTTGATCCGACAGGTAAGGGTTTGAAAGATCTGAGACCTGTTAAAATTAGTTTTGTTGGTAATCCTGAAAATAGAATACGGGAAGACTATTTGCGAATAATTCGTTACTTCAGATTTTTATCTTGTTATGGAACAAAAGATAGCGTTAATCCTGAAACCTTATCGGTTATTAAAGCAAACTTAGAAGGTCTTTCTCGTCTATCTCCAGAGAGGCTATGGATGGAATTGAAAAATTTACTTTCAGCTAATTCTGTTTTTCATGCTCTTTATTTAATGGAATCTACTGGAGTCCTTAAGTACATTTTACCTGAGCTAAAAGGAGTTTCTGGATTAAAAAAATTAGAGGATCTTGAAAGAAGTAATACTATATCAGTTGACCCACTGTTAAGAATTATGACACTCATCCATCGAGATATTAAAAAAGTAAATACGCTTTGTGATCGATTAAGAATGAGTTCAAAAGAAACTAAGAGACTGCAGTTATGGTCTACTAGCCAATATGAAATTCAAAAAGATATGCTTAATATAGATATTATGAATTTTATTTATAAGGAAGGGCATCAAGTCTTTTTTGATCGGTGTACTTATGATATAACAAGTCAGGATGAGTATAATAAATACCATGATTTAAAATTATTAATAAAATCTTCTCAAAAAATAAAAATTCCAATATTTCCAGTAAAAGGCCGTGACTTAAAATCAATAGGTATTACACCTGGTCCCCAAATGGGCTTGATGCTTAACGCTCTAGAGACAATCTGGATTGAAAGTGGATTTGAATCAACTAGAGAAAACCTCTTGCAGTTTGCAAAAGGTTTAGAATATTAAGATTTATGTCACTTAAATTATATATAGGAAATTATAATTATTCATCTTGGTCGCTTAGACCTTGGTTAGTTTTAAAAAAAGCTGAATTGCCTTTTGAAACAGAAGTTATAGATCTTGATGTTGACGGATACAAAGAAAAACTTTTTAATTTAACTGACCAAGGCACTGTCCCAGTTTTAGAGGTAAATGGTGATAGAATCGCTGATAGTTTAGCTATTTCAGAATTTTGTGCGAAGGCTGTCCCAAACCTTTGGCCAAAAAATCTGAATGATAAAATTGAAGCAAAACGCGTTGTTAAATTAATGCATACAGGGTTCGAAAGTTTAAGGACGGAGGCCCCTATGAATCTTCGCCGTCGTACCATATCAAAGCTCCCAAAAAAATGTCTTGATGATGCCCATATAATGGTGGAGCTTTGGGATGATCTCTTATCCAAGCATAATGGCCCTTTTCTTTTTAATGATTGGTGTATTGCTGATGCGTTTTACACTCCAGCTGCCACGCGCTTTGAAAGTTACGGTATACCTAGGTCTGAAAGAGCGGATACTTACATTTCTGAGTTAATGTCTGATGTTGATTTTCAAGAATGGGAGGCCGAAGCTTTCATCGAAAGTCATACTTTAATAGATACTGATAGAGTGAACTTGTGAGGTTTCTTAAATAAACTCAAAATATAAAGTGTATTAATATTTAAAAACTATACATTAAACTTAAAGAGAATTATGTCCCCATCTTTGACGATGTAATCTTTTCCTTCTTGCCTAACCTTTCCTGCTTCTTTTGCCCCTTGCTCGCCATTGTTATCAACATAATCTTTGAAAGCTGTGGTTTCAGCTTTGATAAACCCTTTTTCAAAGTCACCATGAATAACACCAGCACATTTTGGAGCGCTCCACCCTTTATAAAAAGTCCAAGCCCTAGCTTCTTTTGGACCTACAGTAAAATAAGTTTTTAGTCCTAGAAGTGAATACCCTGATTTTATTAGGCGGTTTAACCCAGGTTCTTTTAGTCCAATAGAATTTAAGTAATCTTTTTGTTCATCAGGGTCTAATAAAGACATCTCAGATTCAATTTGGGCAGAAATAATTACTACTTTAGCACCTATTTCTGATGCATGCGATATTACTTTTTCAGAATATGCGTTTCCATTTTCAGCACTTTCTTCGTCAACATTTGCAACAAATAAAACCGGTTTTGAAGTTAAAAGCTGTAGCATTCTCCATGCTTTAGTGTCTTTTTCGTCTATTATTGCATTACGTGCTGGCTGTCCTTTTTCTAAAAAACTAATCGCAGTTTCAATTAATTGGAGAGTTAAAATAGCCTCTTTATCATTTTGTTTTACTTTTTTTTCAAGACCACCTCTTCTCTTCTCAAGACTTTCGAGATCGGCTAGCATGAGTTCTGTTTCTATTGTTTCGTAATCTGAAATAGGATCTATTTTTCCATCCACATGAGTTATGTCGTCATCATCGAAGCACCTTAAAACATATATTATAGCATCTGTTTCTCTAATATTTGCAAGGAATTGATTTCCCATGCCTTCACCTTTAGAGGCCCCTTTGACTAAGCCTGCTATATCTACGAAATTCATTCTAGCGGGTATAATTTCTGCTGATTTACCTATTTTTGCTATTATCTCTAGGCGTGATTCTGGAACCGCAACATCCCCAATGTTAGGTTCAATTGTGCAAAATGGATAATTAGCTGCTTGTGCATTGGCTGTTTTTGTTAGTGCATTAAAGAGGGTTGACTTTCCTACATTTGGAAGTCCAACAATACCGCATTTAAAACCCATCTCTCAGCCCTTTATATACTCATTGATACGTGTTTGAAACAATTCAAATTCGTTACCTATAAGTAGATCTGTATATTTAGCAGCCCCAAAACAAATACTATTTTTAAGATCTTCTTCTGATTTATTAAAATTACTTAGCACATATTTATGAACTCGGTCTTTATGACCTGGGTGCCCAATTCCTAAACGAATTCTTTTAAACTCTGCACCGCAATTATCTCTGATGGAGCGAAGTCCATTATGACCAGAAATGCCTCCTCCTGTCTTTACTCTAACCTTTCCCGGAATAAGGTCTAATTCGTCATGAAAAACTATAATATTATCTATAGATATTTTATAAAAGTTCATTGCGGCTCTTACAGACCTGCCTGAATTATTCATAAATGTTGAAGGTTTTAGCAATATAACTTTATTATCGTTAATTCTTCCAGTGTATACTAGGCCGTTAAACTGACTTTTTGCGGGTGATAAGTCGTATTTATCTACCAAGCTATCAATTACCATGAAACCTATATTGTGCCTGTTATACTGATAAACTTCTCCTGGATTGCCAAGCCCTACAATTAACCGCATTTTATGCTCCGCTCGCTTTGGTTTTTCTAAAAGCCCACGAAGCCAGGATATCAAGATACTAGCTTTCGTTGTCAGTTTCAGCTGTTTCCTCAGTTTCTGGCTCTTCACCTGCATCAACTTCTTCTTCCTCATCGGTTTTAGATGTACGTGAGTTAACTATAGTAGCAATAGTAAAGTCTCGATCTGATATTGATGGCACTACACCTTTTGGTAGCTCCACATCCGATATATGAATTGCGTCACCTATTTCCATAGCAGAAATATCAACTTCTATATTGTCTGGTATATTTCCCGCTGGACATTTTACTTCAACAGCATACCTAACTACGTTGAGTGCGCCACCTTGTTTTAGACCTGGAGAATTCTCTTCCCCAATAAAGTTAACGGAAACTTCTACTTCGATTTCAGATTTTGAAGTCACTCTGTAGAAATCAATATGTAGTGGCATATCTGTAACAGGGTGGAATTGGATATCCTTAGTGATAACTTTATGTTTGTCACCTTCGTGTGAAAGCTCTATCATGCTTGATATAAACTGACCTGAATTTATAGCTTTTAACACTTCATTATGTTTGACTGCAATGGAAATAGGAGCTTCATCACCTCCATAAACTATGCCAGGAATCATACCATTATTGCGGGTTTCACGCGATTTTCCTGTACCTGTTTTATCGCGAACAGTTATGTCAAGAACAACACTCATTGATTTTACCTTTTTAATCTCTTAAATCTTATCAGACTATTTATTGTACTCTTAAAGAGAAGCTTTTTATTACTATATCGCGGGCTGTTTATGGTAAAAGTGAGGTGGATGCAAGAGGCAAAGGCAGTTAAACTTTATAAGTTTAACCACTTACTTATAATAACTCATTCCACTAATATTCAGTACGGGGTTTTGGATTTAATTGTTGAGCTTAATCGCTTCATCTTTATTCTTTCTTTTTAATGCCAAACCAATTTGCCTTTGGTTTTTTTTCAGTCTCTTTGATTGTTTCCTTTGATTTCTTTTTCTCCTTTAAGGTTGTTTTTTTGCGGTTAGTAACTTTAGCTGGCTTTTCTGCTTTCTGTTTTGAAGGTTTACCTGGTGCTTTACGCCGCGCTGGAGTTTTTGATTTCATTTTTGTTATAGTTTTTACAGCTTCGCCTTTAGTTTTTTTTACTGCAGGTTTTTGAGTTCCAAGATTACTGTTTTTCGACGAAGAAGGAACATCAAGTTCTTTGTCTTTTTTCTTCTTAGTTGGTGCTTTTCTTCGACCAGTATTTGCTTTATTTTTTTCTACTTTGACTTTCCTTTTTTTATCTTTCTCTATTTTCGTGTTAATTTTATTGTCAGAATTTAATTGCGTGCTGTCCTCTTTTCTTTTTGGGGCTTTTCTACGGCCAGAACGAACTTTTTTCTCTACAGCTTCTGAGTTATTAATATTACTTAGTGGTTGTTTTATTTGAGTTTCTGGTTGCGTTACCGGTTCTTCCGGTATGATGTTGGAGTTTGCAACTATTTCTTCTTGAGACTGATTATGGTTGTCTTTCTTTCCTCTTCTTCTTTTTCTTTTCTTTTTAACGTCAGTCTCTTGATCCTGATCTTTATCAGAGCTAATGCTATTTATGTTTTCATCATCATCAGATTTGCCTGTTGGTTTTTTAGTTTTACTACTTTTCTTTTTAAGAAACTCTTTTTCTATAATTTCTAAAGGGTCCGAAATTTTACTTGAAGATTTTTCTAATAACTCGATTTCGTATTGAGGACGCATAAGCTTATCATCACCAACTAGCTCTGTAAAAAGACCTGATTGCTTATCTATTCGCTGTAAAAGTTCTCTTTTTTCATTAAAAAGATATAAGGCAACATCAGTGCTAACTTTTAAAAGAATTCGTTTAGCTTTACCCCGTACTCCATACTCTTCGACAGCTCTAATGGCTGTTAGTGCAGAAGATTCTATCGACCTTTTTCTACCTACACCTTCACAATGCTCACAGTGAGCGGTGGAGCCTTCTAGTAAGCTCCTGCGCTTTCTCTGCCTTGATATTTCCATGAGTCCAAATTGTGATATTCTCGATGTTTGTATTCTAGCTCTATCGCGCGTTAATGCATTTTTCATAGTACGCTCTACCGCTCGATTATTCTTATGTTCATCCATGTCTATAAAATCAATAACGATCAATCCTGCTAGGTCCCTTAAGCGCATTTGACGTGCAACTTCCTCAGCTGCTTCTATATTTGTTTTGAGTGCTGTGCGTTCTACATTTCGTTCTTTGGTCGACCTGCCTGAATTTACATCTACAGAAACGAGAGCTTCAGTTGGGTGGATTACTAGGTAACCGCCTGATTTTAACTGAACTATTGATTTGAGACTATTTTCAATTTGTTTCTCAACATTGTATCTCAGAAATAAGGGTATTTTATCTTTGTAAGATTTTACATTTTTAGCATGACTTGGCATGAGCATTTTCATAAATGCCCTTGCAGTTTTATAAGCGCTTTCACCTTGAATTAATACTTCTTCTATATCCTTGTTGTACATATCTCTGATTGAACGTTTAACTAAATTTCCTTCTTCATGAATTAAGGAAGGAGCTATTGATTTAAGTGTAGTATCTCGAATTTCGCTCCATAGACGTGATAGATACTCAAAGTCTCTTTTTATTTCAGCTTTTGTACGTTTTGCACCGGCTGTTCGAACTATTACACCCATACCTTTTGGTACTTCGAGTTCATTCATTATAGCTTTGAGTCTTTTTCTATCAGTACTTGTTGAAATCTTTCGGGATATTCCACCACCGCGGGCTGTATTTGGCATCAAAACGCAATATCTACCTGCGAGTGAGAGGTAGGTCGTCATAGCAGCACCTTTATTTCCGCGTTCTTCTTTAACTGCTTGTATTAGTAATATCTGACCACGTTTAATTACCTCTTGAATTTTATAACGCCGTCTTGATTGCCTTTTTCGCCTTGAATGAGCTACTTTGACCTGTTCAATAGCGACTTCTTCATCATTTTCATCAGAAATGTCATCTAAATCAGGGTCAATATTTTTGTCAGTAAGGGTTTCATCTAATTCTTCATTATCCTCATCCGCCAGATTTTCTGATTCTTGTTCAGCTGCTTCTGACTCTAATAGTGCTACTTTATCTTCATGCGGTATTTGGTAGTAGTCAGGATGAATTTCACTTAACGCCAAAAATCCTGATTTATTTCCTCCATATTCCACAAAGGCCGCTTGAAGAGAAGGTTCAACTCGACTTACTCTTGCTAGATAGACATTACCCCTGATTTGTAATTTATTACTACTTTCAAAGTCTAATTCTTCAACTCGGTTGCCATCCACAATTACGACGCGTGTTTCTTCCGGGTGGGAAGCGTCGATTAACATTTTCTTTTCCATTATATTCTCCAATGAGCTTCATCTCCGTTAAATGAATTGTTTTATGAACAAAAAGGAGGTGCTCAGATAAATTTCTGTAAATACTTTTATATAAATCACAAATATCTCTTACGGCATCGCTTATTTTAATTTTTGGATGAGGAGGCGATATTTGCATGATAACTTTCTTTTGTGCTTTTTAGCACGCTAATTAAATGGATATATGTCAGCATTGATATACCGTATAGATTCCATTATTTTCTTATTGCCCTATATTTTAAATTTTCGCAAAGCTTTTATGAGTAAACTTTTTGATTAAAAAGTAATAATATATTCATTTAGAGTGTTTATTTTATAAAATATGATAAAGTTTTATTTAATTTTTATATTTTGGTTGTCGCAAACTTGTCAAATATTTGCGACAACGTTGGATAACATAACCTATGATGGTAACATTTTATCTTTAGAATTTACTGAGAAAGTTTCTCCAAATATTTTTACTCTTTTAGATGGAAAGCCTAGAATTGTTATCGATTTACCTAACGCTGTTCTTTTAAATGATAAAAAAGGCTTATCATCTACTCCAAAGATTATAAATGGATATAGCGATATTGCTCAAATAAGATTGGCAAATAGAGAAAATGGTCTTCGTATCGTTCTGGATTTGCTACCCTTAGCTCAGATGCTGTCAAATGAGGTAATAAATAATACAATTTTTATTACCTTCGACCAAAAAGCTAAAACAAAAAATATTAATTTTTTAAATTCGGATATACCTAAGCCAAGAATCGCTCCTTTTTCAAAAAAATCAGTTATAAAGCCAATTATAGTAATCGATCCTGGTCATGGTGGCCGTGATCCTGGTGCTGTTGGTAGTAATGGAACATTTGAAAAGTTTATAACCACCAAAACATCCAAGGAGTTAAAAAATCTTTTGTTAGAAGAAGGAAAGTATCAAGTAATGCTAACTCGTTCAAATGACGAATATATCGATCATGAAAAACGTATAAGGATAGCTAGAGAAAAAGGCGCTGATTTATTTATTTCTATTCATGCAGACTCTACGTCAAATAAATCAGCTAGAGGTGCATCAGTTTACACTTTGGCTGATCGAGCGAAAAGTAGATCTAAACGATTGGTTAATTCTCAGAATTGGATTTTAGATGTTGATCTAGCAGCGCAAACTGAATCTGTTAGTGATATACTCGTTGAGCTTGCACAAAGAAATACATCAAACCAATCAGAAAAATTTGCAGATATACTCTTGGCAGAGCTTAAATTAACAACGCGGTTAATAGGAAACTCACACAGAAGAGCAGGTTATTATGTACTTTTAGCTCCAGATGTACCAGCAGTATTACTAGAGATGGGTTTTTTGTCTAATATTCATGATGAAAAACTTTTAAACTCGGGAGTACACAGAAAGAAAGTCTTGAAGTCAGTTGTTCGTTCGGTCAATAAGTACTTTGATGAGTAAATAATTTCATGATTATAACGCATCAATCTATTTTTAATAAATAACGCTAGAGAGTTTTAATAATTTATCTGATGAGCAACACAAATCTCATATCAAAAAAAAGTGAAAAACCAATTTTTAAGACGGTTTTTAAATTCCTAGTTATAGGATTTGGAGGTTTGATTGCATTTACAGCAATTGCTATATTTGTGTTTGTTGCAAAAGCCACAAAAGACATGCCTAGTATTGAAAGCCTAGCTAACTATAAACCACCTGTTATGTCTCGGGTGCATGCTGGTGATGGAAAATTGATTTCAGAATTTAGAACAGAGGCACGAATTTTTGTTCCTATAGCTTCAATACCTAAACAGCTGCAATCTGCATTTGTCGCAGCAGAGGATAAAAGATTTTATAGTCATGATGGATTTGATGAGAAAGGCTTTGCAAGGGCTATGCTAGCAAACGTCAGCCATATATTAAAAAATGAAAGACTAGAGGGTGGTTCAACTATTACTCAGCAAGTCGCCAAAAATTTTTTAGTGGGTAATGAAAGAAATATAACACGAAAAATCCGAGAGGTTGTAATTTCGGGTCTTATTGAGAAGGCACTCAGTAAAGATTTAATATTAGAATTATATCTAAATGACATCTATTTTGGTCGCGGAGCCTATGGTGTTGCTGCAGCATCATTGAATTACTTTGGTAAACCAATGAAAGAGTTGTCTTTAAATGAAATTGCTTATTTAGCAGTTTTACCTAAAGCCCCAAATAATTACCAAGTTACTAACCCTACTAAAAAAGCAAGAGCTTTAAGTAGACGTAATTATGTTCTCACGCGAATGCTTGAAGATGGTTACGCAAATGAACTATCTGTATCTGAAGCTAAGGAAAGTGATATTGTTGTCGTTGATCGATTTGTAGGGGATGAATATCTAGCCTCTGAGTATTTTGTGGAGGAGGCTCGAAAGCAAATTAAAAGAATGTATGGCAATGACGAATTATATGGCGGTGGTCTTTCAATTCGTACAACATTAGATACACGCTTGCAGTTAGCTGCAAGAAGAGCACTCCGTAAGGGTCTTGAAGAAGTTGACATGCGCCAAGGTTATCGCGGACCTTTAGGTAATTTAAATAATTTTGAAGACTGGCGAAAAAAATTATCTGAATTTGATAAACCAAAAGATATAGGTGATTGGCGCCTCGCATTAGTTATGGAGGTTGATAAAAATACTGCCAAAATAGTTTTTTCAGAAGAAAAAAGTGATTACTTATCTAATGAAGGCGAAAAAAATAATAAAACTGATGTTTCAGGAATAATAGATTTAGATGGAGTGAAATGGGCTAAGCGAGCTCTTAAAAAAGGATCTGTTGGTAAAGCACCACAAAAAGTATCCGATGTGCTTAATTCCGGTGACCTTATATTGGTTCAAAGTAAATTATCTAATGTAAAAATAAATTCTAAACAAACTGAAAAACTCTATAGTTTAAAGCAAGTACCTAAAGTAAATGGAGGTTTGATAGCTATGGATCCAAATAGCGGTAGAGTTTTAGCAATAGTCGGGGGATATAGTTTTGAACAAAGTCAGTTTAATAGAGCTACGCAAGCTAGACGGCAGCCGGGGTCTGCTTTGAAACCGTTTGTTTATGCAGCTGCATTAGATAACGGGTACACTCCAGCAAGCCAAGTTTTAGATGCTCCATTTGTTATTGAAAGAAAAGACACTGACTGCGTTGAAAATAGACTTGGGACTTTAGAATTGTTAGAGACAGATGAGGATGGACAAAAGCCTCTCAGAGGTAACAATAAAAACTTAGCCAAAGAAGATCAATGTGAAAGGTTTTATAAGCCCTCAAATTATAACGCGGGAAGATTTTATGGATTGAGTACTCTCAGATTGGGTTTAGAAAAGTCACGTAATGCCATGACAGTTCGCCTAGCTAATGATATTGGTATGGTTCCCGTTAATAATTACATTAAAAAATTTGGTATATATGATGAGACTAAAAATGAATTAGCGTGGTCGTTAGGAGCTGGCGAAACTACTCTTTCAAAATTAGCTATCGCTTACTCGTCTATTGTGAATGGAGGTAAAAAGGTAGAACCAATTATTATAGATAGAGTACAAGATAGGACAGGCAAAACAATTTTTTATGGTAATGATAAAGTTTGCACTGATTGTAAAAAAACAGATTATCAAGGTGAATTACCACCAAGTATGCCTGACGAGCGAGAAGTGATTATAGACCCTATCACTGCTTATCAAATTACATATATGCTAAAGGGCGTTGTTGATAATGGAACAGGCTATAAAGTTCGTTCGCTACGAAGGCCTATGGCAGGTAAGACTGGAACAACAAATGACTCCTACGATGCCTGGTTTATCGGGTTTTCTCCAAATCTTGTAGCAGGCGTTTATATTGGTATGGATATACCTGAGCAAATGGGAAGTGAATCTGGGTCTTCTGCAGCAAGTCCGATTTTCACTAATTTTATGTCTGAGGCACTTGAGGGTAAGCCAAAATTTCCTTTCAGAATTCCTAAAAATGTTAAACTTTCACCTGTTAATAGAACAACAGGTGAGCCTTCTTATATTGGAGCTGAAGATGTTATTTTAGAGGCTTTTAGACCTGGAACTGAACCTAAAGTAGGTGCTTTAAATTCTGTGATCCAAATAGGAGGCAGTAAACAGGATTCTGGAAGTTTATTTGATTTTGACTTTGGCGAAGGAAAAAATGAAGAAGAACCAAGAGCTTTAGACTCTACGATAGAAAACACAGAGCTCAATTCTAAAGAGGTTGATGAAATACTTGATGATGGGTTATATTAGACTTTATGCGCGCTGATATTTTACAAATGAAAGAAGATATAGAGCAGTCAATTGAACTGTTAAGGAGGCGTCTTTGACTGGGAACCATCTGAGCAAAGGTTGGCTGAACTTAATGCATTAACCGAACGACAAGATTTTTGGGATGACCCAAAAAAATCTCAAAAACTAATGCGCGAGCGTTCTATCTTAGAAGATTCGTTTAATCGAATTAAATCACTAATCTCAGATCTAAGTGAGAATCTTGAAATAGTTGAATTAAGTGAGTCTGAAGGTGATCAGGATCTTCTTGAAGCTGCAGTGGCAGCTTTAGAGGGGATACGTAGATCATCGCAGAAATACGAGTTAGATGCTTTATTATCTGGTGAGGTTGATGGAAATGATTGTTATTTAGAAATTCATCCAGGCGCAGGAGGTACAGAAGCCCAAGACTGGGCCGAAATGGTTGAAAGAATGTACCTAAGATGGGCAAATTCTCGTGGTATGAAAACTGAGATAATAGAGGAGCAAAGTGGAGATGAAGCTGGAATAAAGTCGGCTACTATAAAAGTTTGTGGACAAAATGCATATGGATGGCTTAAAAATGAGTCTGGAGTCCATAGACTGGTCCGTATATCACCTTTTGACTCCGGTAATAGACGTCATACTAGTTTTGCTTCTGTATGGGTTTATCCAGAAATTGACGATACTATTGATATAGATTTGAATGAGTCTGATTGCCGAGTTGATACCTACAGAGCATCTGGAGCAGGTGGTCAACATATTAATAAAACAGACTCGGCTGTTCGCATAACACATGAACCCACTGGTATTGTTGTGCAATGCCAAAATGATAGATCACAACATAAAAATAGATCCACGGCATGGGATATGTTAAGGTCACGACTATATGAAGATGAAATGCAGAGAAGGGAAGCTGAGGCACAAGCTTCTGCTGATAATAGGTCAGAAATTGGATGGGGTCATCAAATACGATCATATGTATTGCAGCCCTATCAGATGGTTAAAGATTTACGCACCTCTGTAGAGACTTCAAATACTTCAGCAGTGCTTGATGGAGACCTCGATCAGTTTATGTCCGCAGCCCTATCTATAAATATGGATACGTCAAACTAGGTAATTAACTTATATAATTACTTTTTAATTTAATATCATCTATAATTTTGTACTATTTTTATTGCTGTCTTCTGTAATTATTTGTTCATTTTTTAATTTAGATGAAGTTTTTCTGTTGCATTTTCCATCAAAAAATGCGCCATTTGCTATAATTAGCTGATCTTGTGTTAGATCAGCCTTTACACTAGCTGTCTCTGTCAATTCTATTTTTGTGGCATCTATTTTTCCTGTGACGTTTCCGCGTATTCGGGCTGATCTTGCTATTATTTTTCCAATTACGGTGCCTTTTTCTCCAATTATAACACCACTTGCTGTTATGTTTCCATCTACACGTCCGTCTATATGGACATCACCTTTTGTTTTGATGTCACCAATCACAGTGAGATCTGACCCTAAGATAGACGGGGCTAATTTATTTTGAACGGGAGGATGGGATTTCTTTATGTATATTTCTTGTTTGTCAGAAGTTTTAGATGTGGATGTATTTATTTTATTGAACATAATAACCTGCTTTCAAAAACCTATTAGGATCTATGGCCCTTCCATTAAAATGAACTTCATAATGTAAATGAGGAGCAGTACTCCTACCAGTTGATCCCATTATACCAATTTTATCTCCTTTCTTAACATAATCTCCTACTTCAATGCCATCATTATTTCGCTTTAAATGGCCATATATTGTAATTAGTCCATAACCGTGATCTATTTTAAGAGAGTGGCCATAACCGCCATTGTTTCCTTTAAATATTATTTTTCCTTCGGATGGTGCAATTATAGTCGACTCTCTTTCTCCACCTGTGCCAAAGTCTATTCCTTGGTGTTCAGTGTATTGATTTGTAAAAGGATCTTTTCTTTTCCCAAACGGTGATGTTAATCTTTTAATTGAAGAAACCGGATAAGCTGTAGGGAGTGATTTAACTATATTAGCGAGCGTTTCAGCTTCTTTAATTCTTAATTTAAAGTTTTGAATGTTATCTGGAATTATATGATTTATATTATTTTCATTTTTTAATAAAGGTCCTCCAAAACCATCATTAGAATTACTAAGAATATCATTTACAGATATTCCAGTAGATTTAATTACTGCTCTTTTAAATTCTATTAAGTCTAAAATTTCATCTTCATTTTTTAATAATAATTCATTCTGAGCTTCATTAATTAAATTTAGTGATTCATAGGTTTTTGGTTCAGCCCAACTAACCAAACTCTCCAAAGTTTGATTTATTGATTTTCTAGGATATTTATCCAAATAATGAGGGGACATTACAATGGATCTATTGCTCAAAAACTTTTCTGTTTGGTCTTCTGCTTTTAGGTTAGTTATTGAAGCAATCTTTGTTATTATTGAGTGCTTTTCTTCAATTGTTTGGGTAATTTTTTCAAATTCATTTTTCTGTTTATCTAATAGTTTTAGTGCTGCCTCTTCACGAGTTTTAGCTGTGTCTAATGCTCCTTCATATTTTAACTCAATCTTCTTTGCTTCCTTCCAGGGAGCTCTGAGTGGATTGTAACCCCAGACATAGCTGAAGAAGGTGAAAATACACCATGCTATTATAGCGGTGATAGTTCCAATTATAATTACTTGATGACTTGTGCTGATTAGGAAAAATTTTACATAACCGTTGGATCTCACCAAAAGCTGACGTTCAGGTAAATTTTGTATAATTTTTTCTCGCCATATTTTTAATATATTATTCATGATTCCATACCAATGATATTTCGGTGTTAACCACACTAATTGGTTGTAATACAAGTAGTATTTTTATACTTTTGTAACTTCAAGTTTTGAGCAAATAAATTTTGTTCGAAGAATTTCGATACTAATTATAAAAAGCAATTAAATATATACACTGTTTACAAAATGTGTTTTTTTAATTCTTCAAGGACTTTTTTAACGTGATCTTTAACTCTTACTTTTCGCCAAATTTGTAATATTTCGTTTCCAGGGCCAATTAGAATTGTCAACCTTTCAATACCCATATATTTCTTGCCATACATATTCTTTTCAATCCAAGCTCCGTAATTATTTATAACTCTACCGTCTATGTCAGACCCTAAAGACAACTTTAAAGAATTTTTCTCTATAAATTTATCATGTTTTGTTGGTGTGTCTTTAGAGATACCAACAACACTTGTATTAAGCTTAGTAAACTCTTCTATGTTTTCAGAGAAATCTAACGCCTCCTTTGTACAGCCAGGCGTATTATCTTTTGGGTAAAAATAAAGGACCAAAAACTGACTTTTATAATCACTGAGAGCTATCTCAGAGTTATTATTGGCAGGTAATATAAAATCAGGTGCTTTTTGTCCAATTTTTAACTCCATGGGGCTATCCTTTTCTTGCTTGATGTAGCACATTGCATGCTTATTACGTTATTACATAAACTTGAGTTTTGTTAGATACCTAGAAATAAGACATGACAGAAAACAAAATCATTAACATTGCAAGAAAATATATTGGAATTTCTTATTATAAGTTATTACTTCTGTCTTCTAATAAAAAGAATAAAGAAACTTTAACGAAAACATTTAATGTCATTGGAGAATTAGTAGCATTAATGTTTGGTACAATCGTCTTATGTTTATTTTTTTTAAGCATTATTTTATCTCGCCAATCATTGGATGTATCAATCTTTAAATCAGTTGCTGAGAAAACATTATCAAAAACCTTCAATGGTCGAAATTCTAAAATTGGTAAAATAAGAGTAAAATGGATAGCGCCTACTAATAATTTAAGCATAGAAGTGGATGATATATTTGTTGATGATAAAAATGGACAACCGATTGATTCAGTCTCATATTTAAATGTTGATTTTCCACTTGCCTCTCTAATGAGTGGGTCTTTTATCCCTAAAAAAATTGAAATTAAAGGCGGGTCGGTAACTATCACTAGGTTGGAAAATGGTAATATAGAATTAAGTTTAGGTTCTTCATTTCCAGCTAAAGAATTTGGTCCTTCTTGGCGAATATATTCCCCTGAGAAAAAAAATAAATCAGAATTCATGAATGTTATTTCTAATGTTCAAATTAATAATGCTGATGTACTTGTTTTGGATAAAAAAGATAAGCTTCAAGCAAGACTCTATGAGTCAAACTTTTATTTTAATTATTCTGAAGATAATGCAGAACTGAAGATTTCCAGTAAAATTGAAAATGAAAATACACTTACTCCCTTAGAATTAAATATTCAATTTGTAGAAAACTTTAAAAAATATACTGTCCATGTAAATGCATATGATATGAATCCTTCATTTTTTGCACCAAAACTTGGTAAATTTGCATTCTTAAACGGTTTAAACACACCAATTGATTTATTAGTTTCCCTACAGGTAGACCGGCAATTGGGTCTCGAAAAAGCAGATATAAATATGACTGCAAAACAAGGTAGAGTAGATTTATTTAAAAAAAAATTAAACTTTGATGCTATTAATTTTAAAGCAAGCCTTGAGGCAGAATCTGAGATAATGAAGGTTTCTGAATTAAGTATTCAGTCTCCTAAAATTAACTTTCGAGGTAATGGAAGCTTTAGTGAACTTAAGTCACTTACAGATGGTAACTCTAATACAGCACCTTTGTTTAGTTTTGATTTAGAGGATGTGCTCATAGATAAATTTTTTGAGTTTAAGAGTGCTCTTAAATTAAGTTCGCTATCAATGTCTGGGCGACTGGATTTAGATTCAAGGCACCTTAAGTTAAACAAATTTGATATTAATTTTGGGTCATACAAATTGTTAACTGATGGTGAGTTTAAACAAGGTGAAACAGGTGATTGGGAAAATATAAGCTTTCGCGGTAAATCAAAGGGTTCGATGGATATAAAAAATCTTTTGGACTTGTGGCCACATAATCTTGCTTCCGGAGCTCGTCGTTGGGTGGATAGATCTATGATCAAGGCTGCAATTAAAAATGTTAAATTTTCTTTGAATTTACCACAAAATTTTTTTCTTGGCTCTCAATCATTAAATGACGATGACTTTAGTTTAAACTTTGGTGTTACTAATGCTGATATAAGATATATTTCAACTATGACACCCTATACAGGTTTATCTGGGGAGGGTCTTATACTGGGTAACAGTGCAAAATTTCAAGCAAAAGGTGGAAAAATCGGCGATATTACTATAAATTCTGCAAATGCAAATATTACTCAGTTTTTCCCGAAGGGTGCTGATGTAATAATTGATGTTGATGCTGATGGTAAAACTACAGACTTAATTGCTTTAGTAGATGAGAAGCCATTAAATATTGCAAAGAAGTATAGGGTAAGTCCAAATCAATTTTCTGGTTTAGGAAAAATTAATTTAAAGGTTAAGAGGCCATTACTTGAGAATTTTGACCGTTCACGAATTGATTATTCAGTTTTAGGCAAGCTAAATAATGTTTCAGCCCCATTTTCTATTGGTAAGCATAGATTAAAAAATGGTTTTGTTGATATTTATATCGATAAAGAAAAAATGAATATTTCAGGCCCAGTTTTTATAGGTCCATGGAAAGCAAATTTAAATTTGAACGAAACCTTCAGGGAAACAAAGTCTCCTACACGCTATGTTGTTGAAGGAGAAATGAATCGTGACACACTCGATGGCTTTGGTTTGGGTTTTAGAAAAAATATCAAAGGAAAATTATATACAAAGATTGAAGCTAATGGAAAAGGCTTTAACCTCTCTAATGCTGAGTTAAATGTTGATTTAAAGGATAGTATTATAACTTTGGGGAATAATTGGTCTAAAGATAGTGGTAAAAATGCTTCAATTACTGGTAACTTCAAAAGATTAAATAATAATGATTTCATTTTTGAAAATATTTTGATGTCAGCACCTGGGCTTTCTATAAAAGGTAGTGTTAAATTGGCAGATGATTTTAGATTAAAAAACTTGAGTTTTGAAAATGCTAAAATTGATGGATTGATTAGTGCTAACTTAAAAGCATCCCCTAATAGAAATAATGATAGAATTAATATGTTAATTGCTGGTGATTATTTGAATGCATCTACGATAACTACTGGAATTTTCAACAATAATAATAACTTGGGAGTAGACATACCCATAAATTTAGTGGCAAACTTAAAGTCTATTTCACTCAGTGAAAATTATATTATTAACAATGCAAGCGCGATTTATAATCATAATGGATTTGGGGTTACAGATGCTGATTTTTTTGGTGAAACCCAGAAAGGTATTTTTTCTGTATCAATAAATTCAGAAGAAAAAATCAAAGCAAGGCAGATAAACTTGAAAGTGCCTGATGCTTCTGAAGCAGCAAGGGCTTTTTTAGGTATTGATAGTATAGATGGCGGTCGCCTGCAAGTTTCTGCCCGCATGCCAATGGTCGGAGTGGAAGGGCCTTTGAGAGGGGTATTAGAAATTGAAGATTTTACCTTGGTAAAAGCTCCAATTTTAGCTCAAATATTGTCTGTAGCATCTCTAAAAGGGATAACTGACACGCTAAGTGGAGATGGATTGAATTTTAATGAATTTTCTATTCCTTTTATTTATAAAGATAGTGAGCTAAATATTAAAGATGCACGTGTTTCAGGGCCTGCTCTAGGAATGACAGGCACAGGGGAAGTTAACTTTGACACTCAAAAAATTGATATGGATGGGGTGTTAGTACCAGCCTATACTGCTAACTCTATGTTGGGAGAGATTCCAGTCATTGGTGATATATTTGTCGGTAAAAAAGGCGAAGGTATTTTTGCACTCAGTTATACGGTAAAGGGCGCATTCAGTAATAGTCAAATATTAGTTAACCCTTTATCTGCTCTAACTCCAGGATTTTTACGTGGAATTTTTCGTACAAATAGAAATAAGTTAAGTAATAAAAGCTGGTCTGAAGCTGAAGAGTTAAGTGATAATTTTGAATGATTTAATTATTCAATTTTAATATAGCATGCTTCTTTTTTCCTATAGAAATTTTAATACACCCATTTTCTAAATCGTTTTTTGATAGTTTATATTCAAAGTTCTCAACCTTTATATCATTAATCTTCAATGCCCCTGCCTTTATATGCCTTCTGCCCTCTCCATTAGATGATGCAAGTCCTGTAAGAACAGATGCTTGAAGAATTCCTATACCTTCAAACTTATTTCTCTCTATCATAATCGTTGGTAATCCTGTTGAATTTAACCCTTTTTCGAATGTATCACGAGCGGTTGCTTCTGCTTCTTTCGCGGCTTTAATCCCGTGCAGCATCGCTGTGACTTCATTTGCCAACTGAATCTTTGCTTTGTTTATATCAGCACCTGTAAGTTTTTCAATATCGTCTATTTGACTCAAAGGTAAATCTGTAAATAGCTTAAAAAACTTTCCAACATCAGCATCATCAGTATTTCGCCAAAATTGCCAATAATCATATGAACTTTTTGAATAACTCTCTCCTAAAGAAGTATCAGAGTTAAGCCATATGGCCCCATCAGCTGTTTTGCCCATCTTTCCTCCAGATGCTGTTGTGATTAATGGTGTTGTAAAACCATAACATTGGGCGCCAGACATTCTTCTTGTAAGGTCTATCCCATTTGTTATATTTCCCCATTGATCTGAACCACCAAGTTGTAATGTGCAGTTATATCTTTTATTTAGTTCAACAAAATCATAGCTTTGCAGTAGAGGGTAGTTAAACTCTAAAAAGGTCATTGGAAGTTCATTCTCTATACGCCTTTTGACAGTTTCCATTGCAATCATACGATTTATTGTAAATAGTTTTCCTACATCCCTTAAGAAATTAATGTAACCAAGCCCACCTAGCCAGTCATTATTGTCAACTATTATAGCGCTATTAGGGCCTTCAAAGCTTAAAAACTTAGAAAAAACTCTTCCAATTCCCTCTTTGTTCTTTTTTATTAAATCGTCAGTTAATATAGGTCTTGATTTGTCTTTATCCGAGGGATCGCCAATTTTTGTGGTACCCCCACCAAGCAGTATTATGGGACGTCCTCCTGCTTTTTGTAGTTGGCGTAGCATCATTATTTGAACTAACGAGCCAACATGCAAGCTTGGCGCGGTACAGTCAAACCCAATATACCCTGTTAAATTTTCTTTGTATGCTAAACTATCGAGGCCCTTTGGGTCTGTACATTGATATAAAAAACCTCTTTCAGTGAGGTTTTGCATCAATTTTGATTGATATTTATTCATGTTTCTGGCCTAACTATATCTTTTAGTGTACTAGCAATACTAATTGCTAAGTTAAAGAGGTAAGTTCAGATCAAATGGATTATGTGTCTTTAGGCTTGATGAGTGGAACCTCGTTGGATGGCGTAGATGCAGCTTTCTTGCATACGGACGGTGAAAAAATTTATGAATTTGGACCAAGTTTATGTATTCAGTACTCATCAGAGGAAAGAGAAGTATTGGAACAAACTATTCAGTCTGCTTTGCAGTGGAAGTTCATTGGTCCGCGACCTTCTATATTTAAAGATGCAGAAAATGTTATTTTAAAAACCCATAAACTTGCTGTTGAACAATTATGTGAAAATAATAAAAGTTGGTCTCGAAGGTTAAACTTTATCGGTTTTCATGGTCAAACAGTCTTGCATTATCCTCCAAAGGCTGGAACGAGAGGACAAACATTGCAGCTTGGTAATGGCGAGAGTCTGGCGAAAGCACTCAATTGCCCCGTATGGTATGATTTTAGAAGTAATGATATTATTAATATGGGGCAGGGCGCTCCTTTAGCTCCAATTTATCATAAATCACTTTCAATGTATTCTAAATTGAAACTTCCTACTGTTGTTTTGAATATAGGGGGAGTCTCTAATATGACTTTGATAGAGAAAAATAATAAAATCATAGCCACTGATACTGGACCAGGAAATGGCCCAATTGATAACTGGATTTATCAAAACGGTTTGGGGTCTTACGATCCTTATGGTCAATATGCATTAGCGGGTAATGCTGATTATGATTTGGTAGAAAATTGGTTGGAGCATGATTTTTTTAAAAGAAAAATACCCCGTTCCGCTGATCGATATGACTTTGACGTATTAAATGATCTAAAAAGTTTTTCCGTTGAAGACGGAGCCGCAACATTAGTTGCCTTTATTGTAGAGGCTGTGGTAAATGTTATGGAGGGATTTAAAGAAAAACCACTTGAAATGATTGTTTGCGGCGGCGGCAGGCACAATAGATCCATAATTTCTTTATTAAACAGAAAGCTGGATATGAGAATTTCCACTACCGAAAAAGTTGGTTGGGTTTCTGATGCGGTAGAGGCTCAAGCTTTCGCTTATTTAGCTGTAAGATCTCACCTATGTCTACCTATTAGCTTCCCAACCACAACTGGAGTAATGGAGCCCTTAATTGGTGGAAAACTAGCATTACCAAATTAATATTTTCTACAAAGTAATTAAATATTTTATATTATAAATTTACCTGTAAATTACTTACAGATCGATTAAATATATTATGCTTCAATATGATAACAAATATTTTCAGGCTTATTCAAGTTCACGAGGCGGGCAATATTGTGGATCTAGATTTGCATCCAAATAATCATCAATAACATTCATGGCTATGTCCAGATGATTAGTATAAAAATGGTCAGCACCTTCAATACAATGCGTGTATATTTTGTGTCCTTTTTGTACGCGGATTTTTTCAACGACATTATCTACTTCGTCGGCTGGTACTATAGGGTCTTGTGAGCCATAAGTAATTAAACCTGAAGCTGGACAAGGGGCTAAAAATGCAAAATCATAAGTATTAGTGGGTAAACTCATGGAGATGAATCCAGAAACTTCTGGGCGTCTCATTAATAACTGCATTCCGATCCAAGCTCCGAATGAGTAGCCTGAAACCCATGTAAAGGGAGCGTTCTGATTAAAGCTTTGGATATAATCCATTGCGTAAGCAGCATCTTGCAACTCACCCTGTCCATTATCATATTCTCCTACAGATCTTCCTACCCCCCTGAAATTAAATCTTAGCACTGAGAAGCCACGCGCTTTGTATTGCTCATACATTGCTACAGTAATTCTGTGGTCCATGTGACCTCCAGCTTTGGGGTGTGGTGGTAAAATTAAAGCGCATGGAGCTTGGGGGTCATCTGAGGGGTGATAACGTCCTTCAAGTCTTCCTTCTGGCCCATTAAAAATAACTTCTGGCATGGCATTCCTTAATTACGGTTTTGTCGCAGTCAGTCTTTGCATTCTTAAACTTGACTAAACTAGTCGGAATACTTACATGCCTGACGTAAGACGTTTTATTGGGCCTTTAACAACTCAATTATAAAAAAGCGAGAAAAACCTTTAAAGAAAGTTATTAAAAGTGAAACTAACATCAAAAGGAAGATATGCTGTCATGGCTATAGCTGATATGGCCGCTCAAGGCTCAGATGTGCGAATACCTTTGGTAGATATTTCACGACGCCAAGGTATATCATTGAATTACTTAGAACAATTGTTCGCAAAATTGAGGCGTGCTGGACTTGTTGAAAGTTACAGAGGGGCATCAGGAGGATATGTGTTGGCGCATTCTGCCAAGAATTTAACACTTGATAAAATAATTCATGCAGTTGATGAAAATATTCAGGCTCATGGTTGTAGCCCAAGCTTAAAAAGGGCTTGTACAGGAAAAGCTGATCTTTGTTTAACTCATAATCTTTGGGGTGCCTTGGAGAATCACATAGAGGAATTTTTAATATCCGTTACGGTTCACGATGTGATTTCCGAAAATTTTTATAATAAAAGTATAGGTTAGAATAATTTGTTTTTATTTCACGAAATAATAAATAACTTTCAAGGGAAGTTTGAACTGATATTTTTAGTCGAAATGCAATTGTTATTGACTTTAACATATAAAGGTATGTGTTTTGACTAGAGTTTATCTTGATAACAACGCTAGTAGTCCAATAAGGCCAGAAGTAATAACTGCTGTAACTGAAGTTATGAATCTTTGTGGTAACCCCTCGGCTCAGCACAGTGATGGTCGTAAGGCTAATGCCATTATATCCAAAGCTCGAGAAATTATTGGATTAGAAATGGGGGTTTGTTCTCAAGACATTATTTTCACAGGTAGTGGTACTGAATCCCTAAATACAGCGATTTATGCTGCTTACAATGCTGGATGTAAGAAAATGTTATTTTCAAATGCTGATCATACAGCCACTTACAAAGCAGCTGAGAATTGGGGTTATTCCCATGATTTTATTCCTACTGATGTTAATGGTATTACAGATATAGACTATCTTAAAGAAATACTAAAAAATTGGAATACTTCTGACGGTAGGCCATTTGTATCTGTGTCAGCTGCTAATGGGGAAACGGGTGTACTTCAACCTGTAGAAGCAATAACTGATCTCGTTCATCAATATGGTGGTTTAATTCTTGTTGATGCTGTTCAGGCCTTTGGCAAAATACCTATGTTATTTAGAGCCGACTATATAGCTATATCAGCTCATAAAATAGGAGGCCCACAGGGTGTGGGAGCTTTATATGTTTGTCCAGATACCCCTTTATCGCCCCTACTTTGTGGGGGAGGACAAGAGCGTAGAATGCGATCAGGAACTATGAATTTAGCAGGTATTCATGGTTTTGGAGTTGCTGCCAGTGTAATGACGAATTTAGATCATACAAAAAAACTTCGCGACTCATTTGAAAAACGTTTGGAAAATATAGAAAGTGATATCAATATTTTTGGGGCTAATGCTGAGCGCTTGCCCAATACTAGCTTTATTTCCTCTCCAAACTTAAACGCTATGACGATGATGATGGCACTAGACCTTGCTGGTATTTCTGTTTCGACAGGTTCGGCATGTTCCTCTGGTAAATCTAATGAAAACCGTATCATAAAATCAATGGGTTTATCTAGCATTGCCCCGAAGGGTGCACTGAGAGTTAGTTTTGGTTATAAAAGCACAAATAAAGATGTCGACCAGATTTTATCAGCTTGGTCAAGCATACGAAATAGAATGGAAAATATAAATGACTGAAGAAGTAAAAATTAAATCTAGTATTGATAAGTCAACTGTAGATGGTGTTCGTTCGCTTGAGGCTGAAAAATACAAATATGGTTTTGATAGTGACATAGAACAGGAATTTGCTCCAAAGGGACTAAATGAAGATATCGTTAGATTTATTTCAGCGAAAAAAGATGAACCACAATGGCTTTTAGATTGGCGCTTGGAGGCATATAACAGGTGGTTGCATTTAAAGGAGCCAGTTTGGGCTAATGTAAATTATCCAAAAATAGATTTTCAGGATGCTTATTATTATGCGGCACCCAAGTCGGATGATGATAAACCTAAATCATTAGATGAAGTTGATCCAGAAATATTAGCTATTTATGACAAATTAGGAATTTCCCTTAAAGAACAAGAAGTATTGGCAGGAGTAAAAGGTGCGCCAAAAGTTGCTGTGGATGCCGTTCTGGATTCGGTTTCAGTAGTCACTACATTTAAAAAAGAATTAGCGGAGAAAGGCATTATATTTTGCTCTTTTTCAGAGGCAGTTAAAGAACATCCAGAACTTGTAAGAAAGTACATGGGTTCAGTGGTTCCTTTAACCGATAATTACTATGCAACCTTAAATAATGCAGTATTTTCCGACGGGTCATTTGTGTATATTCCTGAGGGTGTAAGGTGTCCAATGGAGCTTTCTACATATTTTCGAATGAATGCCCAAGGCACTGGCCAGTTTGAACGCACGCTTATTATTGCCGATAAAGGCTCATATGTTTCTTATCTAGAGGGCTGCACAGCCCCCATGCGTGATGAGAACCAGTTGCATGCAGCAATAGTAGAAATAATAGTTCATGATGATGCAGAGGTTAAATACTCTACTGTTCAGAATTGGTGGCCTGGTGATAGTGAAGGTAAAGGTGGAGTATATAATTTTGTTACTAAAAGAGCTGATTGCCGTGGTAAAAACTCCAAGGTAAGCTGGACACAGGTTGAAACAGGGTCTGCCGTTACCTGGAAGTACCCTAGCTGTATTTTAAAAGGTGATAATAGCCAAGGAGAATTTTATTCAATAGCAATTACTAATGGATTTCAGCAGGCGGATACAGGTACAAAAATGGTTCATCTTGGTAAAAATACTAAGTCACGAATTATTTCAAAAGGGATTAGTGCAGGAAAATCTAACAGCACCTACCGAGGCTTGGTTACTGCCCATAAAAAAGCGAAAAATGCCAGAAACTTCACGCAGTGTGATAGTTTACTTATTGGTGATAAATGCGGTGCGCATACTGTCCCATATATCGAAAGTGACAGCTCATCTTCACAATTTGAACATGAAGCTACAACTAGTAAGTTATCTGAAGAGCAGTTATTTTATTGTAGACAACGTGGTCTGTCTGAAGAAGACGCTGTTGCTATGCTTGTCAACGGTTTTTGTCGAGAAGTACTCCAAGAGTTACCGATGGAGTTTGCTGTTGAAGCGCAAAAACTTGTTGCAATAAGTCTGGAAGGCAGCGTTGGTTGATGAGGTATTTTATTCCCTTATTTGTAATTTTAGCTTCCTGCACGGATATTGATCCATTATTGGTATCAAAGCAACCAGTGAGTCTGGTTAAAAATGATCGCCAATACAGTGAAAATCATATATCTATTTCGATGATAGAAAAAGAGATAACGTATAATAATTATTCAAAAACATTAGCTAACTCAATAGGTCTAAAAACAGGTTTAACACGTGGAGAGGCGGTTGATATTATTAGGTTACATCTCGCTCCCAGAGATGGAGTCGAAGTTGTTTCTACAGCTCAAGCTGAATTTAAACAAAACGATTATAATATTTTACTATATAGTGCAGCGGATAAATCAAAAGCACCTGTGATTGCAGAAGAGATTTTTATCAGCTTTAATGCTATTGATATGTCAGAATTCGTAGCTGATTTTGGTATAAGAATTAAATGCTTAAACGATAACACAACATCTGCATGGCAAGCAAAAGCTTGTTGAAATAAAAATTAATTCACTTTTTAAAGTACAATCAGAAAGAAAATAATGTTAAAAATCAATAATTTATTTGCTAATGTTGATAATGGTAATAAGCAAATTATTCATGACTTGTCTTTACATATACCAGCAGGTGAAGTCCATGCTGTTATGGGTCCTAATGGTGCTGGAAAATCAACATTGTCCTACGTGTTAACAGGCAAACCAGGTTATGAAGTTACGGCTGGAGATGTACTGCTATCTGGTGAATCTCTGTTGGATTTATCTCCTGAAGAGAGAGCTTCAAAAGGTATGTTTTTATCATTTCAATACCCGATTGAAATACCCGGTGTTCCAACAATGACATTTCTTAAAACTGCTCTTAACGCCCAACGTCGTGCAAATGGTTTAGATGAAATGGGAGCACCTGAATTCTTAAAGAAGTCTAGGGCACTAGCCGCGGATTTAAAAATTAAACCTGAAATGCTTAAAAGGCCATTGAATGTAGGTTTTTCTGGAGGAGAAAAAAAACGCATGGAGATTTTTCAAATGATGATGCTTGAGCCAGATTTTATACTTATGGATGAAACTGACTCTGGTCTTGATGTGGATGCGTTAAGAATAGTTGCTGAAGGTGTAAATAAATTAAGAGAACCAAAGAGGGGTATACTTATTATTACGCATTACCAAAGACTTTTAGACTACATAGTCCCTGATAAGGTTCATGTTTTATCAAATGGAAGAATTGCTGCCAGTGGTGATGCCGAGTTTGCAAAAAAATTAGAGGCTGAGGGTTATGATGCCTACGCATAATATCAATTTGTTCCCTACAAGACGTGATGAAAATTGGAAATATTCAGACCTGAGAAGTTCGCTAAATCAAATATCTAAAGGCATTGAAAGTATTAATGAACCTTTTTTTACTCTACCCGATGGCCTAACTACTGAAGAGGTTGGTTGCGAGTGTGCATCACTAAAAAATATCTCAAGCGTTCTCGCTGAAAATTATTGCCATAAAGCCTGGAAAATTGATGTTCCTGAGAGCTTTGAGTCTGATCAACCTTTAGTAATAAGTAATCTTAATTGTGGTCATTCACAAATTATAATCAATATTAATAAAGGTGGAAAATTATCTTTGGTTGAATATCATGAAAGTCAATCCAATTCTTTTATTAATACAAATATAATTATCAACATTATGGATAAAGGTGAGCTGGATAGGATCATATTTCATGATGACACCCACGAAACTGTGAGAATTTCAAGTGCTATAATTAATTCTGAGTCTGATACAAGAATAACACAGAATGCTATTTCATTTGGTGGAGCTTTATCAAGAATTGAAACTATAATTACTGCAAATGGAGAAAACTTAAATGCAACTATTAATGGTGCATATTTATTAAGTGAAAGTCGTCATTGTGATATGACCAGTAATATCGATTTATTAAAACCAAACTGCTACATAAGGCAATTAGTTAAGGGTGTTGTTAAAGATAAATCAAATGGAGTTTTTCAAGGTAAATTCCATGTACACAGACCCGCGCAATTCACAGATGCAGAAATGAGGCATGATGCATTAATGCTTTCTGATACGAGTAAGATAAGGTCAAAGCCCGAACTTGAGATCTATGCGGATGACGTAGCATGTGCACATGGTAATACTATTGGTCAGTTAGATGAAGATGTTCTCTTTTATCTACGCCAAAGATCTATTCCTCTTTCCGAGGCTGAGGCTATGTTGACAGAGGCGTTTGTGAGCGATGTTTTTTATTCTCTTAAGGATAACCACTTAAAGGAAAATATTTTGACTAAAATTCGAGGTAGATTGTAATGACTATCGAAAATAATATCCATAAATTGGAAGGATTTGATATTCATGCTGTAAGAAAACAGTTTCCAATTCTTAACCGCAAAGTTAATAATTATGGCTTAGCATATCTTGATAATGCTGCATCTGCTCAAAAACCTCTTAGTGTGATAAATGCAATTTCTGAACAGATGAGTCAGAGTTACGGTAATGTTCATAGAGGCTTACATACACTCGCTAACGAAACAACAGAAGCATATGAAAACTCAAGAATAAAAGTCGCAAATTTTTTAGGAGCATCTAAAGCATCAAATATCATTTTTACCAAAGGTGCCACTGAAGCCCTCAACCTAGCAGCATATGGATTAATGAATGAAATACAGCCTGGTGATGAAATAATTTTATCGCAAATGGAACATCATTCGAATATTGTTCCTTGGCACTTTCTTAGGGAAAGGTGTGGGGCAGTTCTAAAATACATTCCTGTTACGGAGCAAGGAAACTTGGATTTAGAAATATATAAAGCTATGCTTGGTCCAAAAACAAAAATAGTTTCAATTGTTCATATGTCAAATGTCTTGGGTACAATAAACCCTGTAAAAGAAATTGGTCAACTCGCACATAATTCTGGAGCTATTTTCATAGTTGATGGCACTCAATCAACTGTTCACATGCCAATTGATGTGATGGAAATAGATGCTGACCTTTTTTGTATGACAGGTCATAAACTTTATGGGCCCACAGGCATAGGTGCATTATATGCGAAAACAAGCATCCAGGAGAGAATGCAGCCATTTAATGGTGGAGGTGAAATGATTGAGGATGTCTTTGAAGACCGTGTAACTTACAATGATCCTCCATTTAAATTTGAAGCAGGAACGCCCCCAATACTTGAAGCGATTGGTCTTGGTGCTGCTATAGATTGGTATTCTCAGTATAATTTTTCTGAAATTCATAAGCATGAAAATTCTGTTTATAATCATGCTCTGAAGCAATTAATAAGCATTGAAAATTTTAAAATATTTGGAATTTCCGAAAATAAAGGTCCTGTTTTAGCCTTTAATATCGAAGGAATCCATGCTCATGATGTTGCGCAAATACTTGATAAATATGGTGTCGCTATTAGGGCTGGACAACATTGCACTCAACCACTTATGAATAGTCTTGGAATACATTCAACAGCGCGAGCTAGCTTTGGTATTTATAATACAATTGAAGAAGCTGACCGTTTTGTTGAGGGTTTAAAAAGGGCTATTAAATTCTTATCATAAAAATGATTTAATTAAGAGATGACAATGATTGACCCAGCACATGATAGACAAAGAAGAGCTGAAGCTTTGGCTAATGCCCAAATACCTGGAATAGAAAGTACAGACAAAAATATAATTAAACCAAAGCGAGATGTAATTAATGTGAATCCTAGTTATGAGAAGCCTTCAGATAGTGAAATTGAACAAATAACGAATGATGTGATTTCACAGCTAAAGTCAGTATATGATCCAGAAATTCCTGTCGATATCTATGAACTTGGCTTAATATATGGTGTTGAGCTGGAAGATGATCGTCTTTTAAAAGTTGAAATGACATTAACTGCTCCTGGTTGCCCTGTAGCCGGCGAGATGCCAGAGTGGGTTAGGGAAGCTTGTGAAGTTGTTGCAGGCGTTGCTAAAGTAGAGGTTAGTATGACCTTTGATCCGCCTTGGACACCAGATCGTATGAGTGATGAAGCTCGTCTTGAACTCAATATGTTGTAAATTTATGGCTAATATTAAAAACAATAGAAAACCTCGAGCTAAATTAGTAACACTAACTGATGCCGCCTCAAATAGAGTAAGGGAAATTCTTGATGAAAAAGATGAAGGGTTTCTCAGAGTTGGCGTTCAAAATGGAGGTTGCGCTGGTATGGAATACCTCATGGACTATATATCAGAACCGCAAAAATTTGATGAGGTTGTAGAGGATAATGGAGTTCAGATAGTTGTTGATGCCAAAGCAGTTTTATTTATTTTGGGATCAGTCATTGATTACGAAGTAGATGTTTTATCATCTAGGTTTACCTTCACAAACCCTAATCAAACAGACGCATGTGGTTGTGGCGAGAGTGTTACAATTGTTCCTGCGGCAAATTCTTTATAGCTTTTATTAGTTTTAATAACCTTCAATAAGTCCTGAGGACTGAGCAGAACTAATCATAGCTTCCTGAAGTTTTTCAAATGCTCTAGCTTCTATTTGTCTTATTCGCTCACGTGACACATCATAAATAACAGCAAGCTCTTCAAGGGTCATGGGTTTATCAGCTAAACGCCTTTTGGATATTATATCTTGTTCTCGCTCATTTAGTGCAGACATAGCTTTTTTTAATAATTCCATCTTTGCATTATGCTCTTGATCTTGACCCAGTATTTCCTCTTGAGAATCCGTATCATCTTGAAGCCAGTCTTGCCATTCAGAGCTGCCGTCTTCACCTCCAATGCTCACATTAAGAGATGCATCACCTCCATGCCCCATTCTTCGGTTCATTGAAGTGACTTCTTCTTCTTTAACTCCTAATTTAGTGGCTATTTTTGCTACATGGTCGGGGGTAAGGTCTCCATCATCAATAGCTTTCATTTGGCCCTTAAGGCGTCTTAAGTTAAAGAATAGTTTTTTCTGAGCAGCTGTTGTTCCCATTTTTACTAGCGACCAAGAGCGCAGTACATATTCTTGGATTGCTGCTCGTATCCACCACATTGCGTATGTTGATAAACGAAATCCTTTATCGGGATCAAATTTCTTTACAGCTTGCATAAGGCCAACATTTCCTTCCGATATTACCTCACCAATCGGAAGGCCATACCCGCGATATCCCATAGCAATTTTTGCAACTAAACGAAGATGCGATGTGACCATTTTTTCAGCAGCATTTGAATCTTGTTGTTCGATCCAACGTTTTGCGAGCATAAATTCCTCATCTCTTTCAAGCATAGGAAACTTACGAACTTCTTGCAAATAACGATTTAGCCCTTGCTCGGGTGACAATGTCATTGAGAGGCTCATGTTCCCTGAATAAGAAGCATCAGTCTTTTTTGCGCTATAATCGCGCTTTTTAGAGGGTAATTCTGTTTTACTATCAACCATTAATGATCTCCGGTTGCTCTATATAATGTATTTTTACTGTTTTAAAAGGTTTTTGGATTAAAATTATTATTAATTTAGCTTTTCCAAAACGGTAATGAGTTCAGACATATCACTTGGCATGGGGCTTTCAAATAACATAAATTCTTTGGTTGTAGGGTGCTTAAAGCCAAGACTAGCGGCATGTAAGGCTTGCCGCTTTAAATTTCCAATTGCATTTTTCACAATAGCTTCATTCGGATCCTTGCTTGTTAAAAAAGCACGCTGTTTTCCGTAGAGTGGGTCGCCAAGTAAAGGGCATCCAATATGTGCTAAATGCACTCGAATTTGATGGGTTCTTCCAGTTTCCAGTCTGCATTCAACCATACTAACTTGGGGTACACCAACTGCCGCATTCGGTTGTTGACCATAACCTTTGCGATATTTGTAGTTAGTTATTGCGTGCCTTCCATGATCAGATGACTCTATATCGTTAAATGTTCCTCGAACTACTGATTGTTTTTTTCTATCATTTGGACTGCGAGCTATTCGCGTTATAATTTTACCCTCACGGGGTTTTGGCGCACTTCTTACAAGGCTAATATAAAGTCGCTTAACAGTATGTTTAGCAAATTGCTTTGATAAATATCTGTGTGCTCGATCGGTTTTTGCAACTACTAAAACACCTGATGTATCTTTATCAAGTCGATGGACAATACCCGGCCTTAAAACCCCTCCAATACCGGATAGGCTATCTGCGCAATGATGGAGAAGTGCATTAACTAGAGTTGCTGAACGAGACCCTGGGGCAGGATGTACCGTCATTCCGGCAGGCTTATTAACAACTATAAGCTGTTCGTCTTCAAAAAGGATATCTAGTAGAATGTTCTCTGGTTTTGGAGAATCATCAACGGGTGGCGGAACAAGAATAGCATATTCAACACTTTCTCTTACTTTTATAGTGGGTTTTGTGATTATGTCACCATTTGCTCTTACTTGTTTTGCTTCTATAAGTGCTCCAATACGAGACCTTGATAATTCAGTCCAAGTGGCAAGCCATTTATCGACACGAATACCAGTATCTCCAGGTCCAGCCACTGCTGTCAGCCACTTTTCTTTTAAAGAAGTTTTTGTATTATCTTTTTCTAAGGAAATCATATCTTAGCTTTATCATGTAAATATACATAAATGAATGAATAAAACTTAATATATTAGTTTATTATTTTTCTTAATTATATCTAAATCGTTGTATTTATTGTGTGTTAAATAAGACACAGTCATGACAAATCACTTAATAAATATTTATCTTACTTGATATAAATATCTCTACATAGTAGCGATTTGTTCATAAATACCACCTAAGAGTGGTGTATAACTTAACTTTGCATACGGGGAAACCATGCTCAAAAAAACCCTTTTACTCGGCACAACTCTTATCGTTGCTGCTTCACCAGCTTTAGCACAGGATAGTGCTGGAGATGAAATTATTGTTACTGCTACTAAGTCTACTAAAACGCTACAAGAAGTAGCACTCTCAGTTTCAGTTACCTCTGCTGATGTTATTGAAAAGGCACAGATACTCGATATTAAAGATCTTCAGTCTGTTGTGCCTACATTTCGTGTTTCACAACTTCAAAACTCAGCTAACACAAGTCTTGCTATTCGAGGCTTCGGTAACGGAGGTAATAACTTAGGTATTGAACCTGCCGTTGGTGTGTTCATTGATGGAGTTTACAGGTCACGTGCAGCAGCTCAGATCGGCGATCTGCCAAATCTAGAGCGTGTAGAGGTGCTTTCTGGTCCACAGTCAACACTTTTCGGCAAAAATGCTTCTGCCGGCGTTGTTAGTGTTGTGACTTCAGCACCTAACTCTGAAACAGGTGGTTATGTAGAGGCTGGATATGGCCGTTTTAATCAAATGTACGCTAAGGGTTATGTTGAGGGCGCAGTGGCAGAAAATATAGCTGTGAGTTTAGGTCTTGGTTTTCAGCAGCGTGATGGTTATTTTACAAACCTAGCTGAAGCCGATGATTTTAATGAAATCGATCGTTGGAATATGCGGGGTCAAATTATGTGGACTCCTAAAGATGATACATCTTTCCGTTTGATTTTTGATAGAAGTTCTATCGATGAGAACTGCTGCGGTACGGGTGTTGCAATTGATGGACCTTTTGCTGCCGGACAGCCAAACGTTAGAAATATCATTTTAGCGTTAGGCGGAAATCAGCCTTCTTCTGATAATCAGTTTTCATATGAAACATATGGCAACTCAAACTCTCAGAATGAGATAAAAGACAGAGGCGTTTCACTTGAAAGTAAATTTAAAATGGGTAACGTTGATGTTACTTCTATTACAGCTTATCGCGCGAACGACTCCGATTACGGATCTGATTCAGATTACAACTCTCTTGAGTTTCTGAAAAATGTTTATCAAAATGTTGATATCAGAACATTTACGCAGGAATTACGTCTTAACTACGAAGTATCTGATAAAGTCGATGTTATGGTTGGTGGCTTTTACTTTGATGAGAGTATAGATCAAGACTCAGGTCTACTTTATGGTGACGATACAAGAACCTATATAGATCTTCTCGCTGGCGGCGCTTCTGTTCTAGGTGGTGTTGAAGCTATACTAGGTTATGCTCCTGGTACATTCTTTGCGGATGACACAACTATAGATGAGTATGCAACACAGGATAACGAAGCTCTCAGTCTCTTTGGACAAGCTGAATTTGACGTTACAGACAGACTTACTGCTACTTTTGGTGTAAACTACACTCAAGATAAGAAAAATGTATCTCTTTACACAGATAACAATGATGTCTTTGGTAACATCGACTTCAGCGGCGCAGAAGGCCGTGCTGTTCTTACAGGCTTAGGTCTTGCAAGTAACTTCCCAGCAGTAGCCGCTTCTTGCGGATTAGGAGCACTTGCATTCTCGCCTGCTAACGTTGGTGCTGTACTGGGCGCGCCTGCATGTTTTATTGATGCGGCTGGTAATACAGCTCCAGGATCAGCAGTGTACCAAGGATTTGCAGCTCAAGTAGCTGCTGGTGTTGCAGCTATTCCTCAAAGTGTCATGAACGATCCGGCTGGTAACCCGCTAGGCGGACTTTTTGGGCTTCAGTTTCAACCGCAGCTGTTAGCATATCCAAACGCTGTGGAAGACGGTATTACTGATAATAATAAACTTACCTATACAGGGATGTTTAATTATGAAGTTAACGACACAATAAATGTATATGCAAGATATGCTACTGGCTTTAAGTCAGCGTCTTGGAATTTAACACGTGACTCTCGTCCGTTCCAAGCAGATGCTCTAGCTCTTGCAGCGGCGGGATTACTTCCAAACAACTATGTGCCTTCAACAGGACGTAACTTTGGAACACGGTATTCTGAGCCAGAGACATCGGAAGTGGCGGAAATTGGTTTTAAAGCTAGAGGTGATTGGGGAACATTCAACTTTGCAGCGTTTGATCAGACAATCGAGAACTTCCAGTCAACAATTTTCCAAGGAACAGGTTTTGTCTTAGCTAACGCTGGTACACAATCAACTCGCGGTATTGAATGGGATTCAACATTTAAGCTAATGGATCCTTTGCATGTTACATTTGCGGGTATCTTACAGGACCCAGTTTATGACAGCTTCCCAACAGCTCCTGGACCAAACGGCACCGTTATTGATCTTTCTGGTCAAAGACCTGCCGGCATAAACGAACTTTCGCTTTCAACCTCAGCTACTTATACTCATGACTTCTCAGATGCGATTTCAGGTTTTGTACGAGCTGACTATCAGTATGAGAGCGATGTTCAGATCGTTGATAATATTGCAGGACTTACACGTTCAACAAATATCATTAATGCATCAGCCGGTGTGGGTTTTGATAGTGGCGTATCGTTCATGATATGGGCTAGAAACTTAAATAATGATCAGTCTTACACATCTGCATTCCCAGGTGTGGTTCAGGGCGCGACCATTAATGCTTACCCAAGTCAACCTAGAACATATGGCGCGTCCGTACGTTACAAGTTCTAAGATTACAGAAACTTATAATATTAAGCCGCCCTAAGGGGCGGTTTTTTTTTGGATAAATTTTATAAATATATTACGTTAAGAGACTGATTTATATCTAGTTTTATATAAAACTAAAGTAATTATTATTAAAGCTATAACCATTATAGGCATATCTAAATTGATATTGGGCTTAGCCATGAATAGGGAAGGAACTGGTAAAACAGATCCTTCATAATTTATAAATATTGCCGCAAACGTATTATTAGCTGCATGAAATCCTATGGCAGATTCGAGTCCATTATCCATCCAAACTAACAAACATGCCACGAAACCAAATAAGAAATATCCGCTCATGGTTAGCAATAACACTCCATCTTCAGCTCCTTTTAAGGCTTCTGGATTGGAAAGATGCATTGAAGCAAAAAGAGCGCTGGAAATTATGAAGGCTATCCACTTGTTTTTTAATAAATGTGTGAACCACTGGTTTAAATAGCCTCGAAATACTATTTCTTCAGTCGCAGATTGAAGAGGAATGAGGGCAAGAGATAATATCATATAAAGTAAAATATTTTCAGCTTGAAAGTTAGCTTTAACAACACTTAATCCACTTATATGCCCGGCTAAAGAAAGGGTCCCAAGTACAAGCCAAGTAACAAGAAAAGCGTTTATACCTCTATTCCATCTTATCGTTGGGCTGGCAGTATGTAGACTAAGTATAGTTCTTTGGTGTATATATTTTTGTCCAAGATACAGTGCGATTAAGGATGCAGGAAAAACTAATAGAAAAAGAATATAGATAGTAGGACTTACCCCTATAGCTTTGATTATTGTAGTATTAGCTTCAGCATCATTCATAAGTGGAAATAAATTTATCAAACCATAAAATGAAGCTATTACACCAATACCAGTTAAAAAACCTGAAGATTTAAGATAAGAATTTTTGAAACTGCGGTTCATTGACCAGCTTATCAAACCAAGTAATGTGCCAAAAAAGAAAATGAGGCCAAAATAACTAACCTTTTTAAAATCAATTTGTTGGATCATGTTTTCAGTTGCTTTATCGATTTGAAATCCAAGGTTCGGATCAGCTGATCTTGCAAGTTCTGGTATTGGGCCTGTAATAACTATTTGGACTAACAGCCACCCTAGAACCGTAAACCAAAATACGAGTATCCAGCTCCACCAAACTGAAACACCTTCATTGGTGATTTCAAAATAACTTATATTACTGTCTGACATAATTACGGACCTTGATTTTATATGATGTTATTTTTTTATATAGTAGTTTAAAAGATTAATTTAGCTCACCACTTATATATCCATTCATTTTTTGATGATTCATTAAAACCACTTCTAGTCATTTATTTATTAATTTGCTATACACATAATTTAACTGAAGCTAAATTCTAACTTAATTGCCTGTCAAATAGGAAAGACTATGACAAAATGGACACCCTCAAGTTGGCGATCTTTACCATCAAAACATATCCCAGACGACTACCCGGATAGCAACAAATTGGCAGAAGTGGAAACTGCCTTAAAGGGCCACCCTCCTTTAGTATTTGCCGGAGAGGCAAGGCGTTTAAAATCAAGGTTGGCAGATGTAGCTAATGGAAAAGCATTTCTTCTTCAGGGGGGGGATTGCGCTGAAAGTTTTAAGGAGTTTCATCCTGATAATTTAAGAGATATGTTTCGCGTTATGATGCAAATGGCTGTTGTGCTAACTTACGGCGCAGGTAAGCCAGTTGTTAAAGTAGGGCGTATAGCGGGTCAGTTTGGAAAACCAAGAAGCTCTCCTGTTGAGGAACGAAATGGAATTATATTGCCGAGTTACCGAGGTGATAATATAAATGGAATGGCATTTGATGAGAAATCTCGAACTCCAAACCCTAAGAGATTATTAAAAGCATATGGCCAATCAGCGGCTACCTTAAATTTGTTAAGAGCTTTTTCAACGGGCGGATATGCAAATTTGAGAAATATTCATAAGTGGACTTTAGGCTTTGCTAGTCAGTCGAAACAAACCAATCGTTACAAAGTTTTATGCGATAAAATATCTGAAGCGATGGACTTTATGGAAGCGTGTGGGGTTACCCCCGAAAGTACGCCCCAAATGGCTGCTACAGATTATTATACTAGCCATGAAGGACTTTTACTTGGGTATGAAGAGGCTATGACTAGAATTGATAGTACTACGGGGAGGTGGTATGATACTTCTGCACATATGTTATGGATAGGCAATAGGACCCGTCAGCTTGACCACGCACATGTAGAATTTATGCGCGGTATTGAAAACCCTGTGGCTATCAAAATTGGTGAAGATTTAGAGGCGGATGATCTAATAAAACTTATCGATAAATTAAATCCAGAAAATGAAGCTGGTAAAATCACTTTGATAGCTCGTTATGGACATACTAAAGTTAAAAAGCACCTTCCAGAATTAGCTCGAGCTGTGAAAACATCAGGTAGACATGTTGTTTGGTCATGTGATCCTATGCATGGGAATACTATAAAAACAGCTACAGGGTATAAAACGAGACCAGTTGATAACATCCTATCAGAAGTAAAGAGTTTTATGCAGGTATTGCATAGTGAGAATTGTTGGCCAGGAGGTGTTCATTTTGAAATGACTGGGCAAAATGTAACCGAATGTCTTGGGGGTTCAGCGCGTGTAGTGAGGGAAGAAGATCTGTCATCTAGGTATCATACACATTGTGATCCCAGATTAAATGCAGATCAAGCATTAGAATTAGCATTTTTAATTGCAGAAGAGCTAGGCAGCTATAAAAAAGATTCTGTAACAAAGTTGGCCGTTTAAATTGCTACTATAAAAAAAACCGCTGAGAAATTCACAGCGGTTTTAAAGTTAATTATAGACTTCTAAATACTAAAGATCTTTTAAATTAGCAGATGCTCTAAATGTCGCAGAAGTTTTAGCTTTGCTCATCATCATTGCGCCTGTAGCAGGATTTCTCATCTCACGCGAAGCACGATGCTTTGCTATAAATTGTCCAAATCCAGGAAGTGCTACAGTAGACTTATCACCCTTTTTAAGCTCATTAGTCACTATTTCTGTAAACGCGTTAACAAATTCCCCAGCCTGAGCTTGAGTTGTATCGCAATGAGCAGCTAAAGCCGCTACGAGTTCTTTCTTGTTCATCATGGTCTCCCTTATAGATGCCGACTCGGTCAACAGCGACTGAATCATTATCTACCATCCTAATTATTTTAGTTAATGCAAGGTTAATAACATCGGTTTTATTGGGTTTTTTGGTATAATTGTTGCTTTTTATGGAATAAAATACTGCTTATTTGAAAAAATGGTTACTTTTTTAATAAAAAATAAAATTAATAATCATTTAATACTTGTAATTTGATAGCTTAAGCGCGTTAAGGATGATATGCAAAAAAAACTAAAAATAGCAATTATTGGTGCTGGAAAATTTGGTAGCTACTATGCTGAGAAGTGTTTTTTAAACCCTAATGCTATATTGGTAGGCCTATTCGATATAAATCTATCTAAGTCTATATCATTAGCACAAAAGTATAATTCAAGAGCTTACGCAAACCTAGATGAAATGCTTTCTGATGTTGATGCCGTTATAATTGCTACACCTGCAATAAGTCATGGTGATTTGGCTATAAAATGCTTAGTATCTGATAAGCACTGTTTAATAGAAAAACCAATTGCATCAAATTTAAATCAAGCGGAAGAAATTTTATTCTTATCTAATAATAAGCCTATCGTTGTTCAAATAGGGCATCAGGAGAGAATTATTTTGAAGACAATAGGTTTAGATAATTTGCCTGAAAAGCCTTCAAGAATTACTTCAAGCCGTTTAACGAGGCCTTCAGATAGGGGAAGGGATGTATCTGTTTCTTTAGATCTTATGATACATGATATAGATCTTATATTGATGCTAATACAAGAAGAGCCAGAGTATGTTACTTGTAAAAAAATAAAAGGAGATGAAAATTTTTTCCATCATTCTAGGGCAGAAATAAAATTTAAAAATACGATTGCTTCATTAACGGCTAGTAGGGCTTCCGATGTCAATGAACGAAGCATGGAATTGATTTATCCGAGTGGTTTTATTAAAATTGATTTTCAAAATAAAAAAATGGAACATAATACCCCCTTTAATTTGAATGAAGCTTTTTTTGATAATGAAGGAGTGAAGGATAGTTTAAAAGCAGCTACAAATTCGTTTATTGATTCAATTTTAGATGGTAATAAAGTTTCTGTTTCACCAAAAGATGGTTATAATGCTGTTAAGTTAGCTTTGGCGATCGATAAGGACCTAGTGTGAATATTAGAAAAATAGTTAAAAATACTTTACTATTAGGTATTATTTTAATTTTAAGTTTTGTGGCTTTTAATTGGCAAAACATACAGCGTTTGAAGACTGTAAGTTCTTTGTTTAATGCTGATAGAATTGTTTATAATTTTTCAAACATGAAAGCAGCATTTTTGCATCACCAACTTGCCTCTTCACCAAAAGCTTACAGTTTTGATGAAGAAATAGAGCCTCTCCCTGAGAATATCAAAATTAATGGAGAAAAATTTAACCTAGGAAATATTTTAGATGAACTAGATACTACGGCTTTAGTTATAATTAAGGACGGAAAACTAATTCACGAGAGTTACTATAGAGGAACAGAAAAAAATGATCTTCGTATTAGTTGGTCAGTTGCTAAATCTTTTATGTCAGGTTTATATGGGAAAGTTCTTCAAGATGGAAAAATAGAATCTATTGATGATAAAGTTGAGAAATACGTACCTAGTTTAAAGGGGTCTGCATACGAGGGAGCAACAATTAGAAATGTTTTAAACATGGCAAGCGGAATTACATTTAACGAAGATTACATGGATCCAAAGTCTGATATAAATGATATGGGTCGCTTATTAGGTTTAGGCATGTCTATGGATAGGTATGCCATTAACCTTAAATCTAAAGACATAGAACCTGGTGAAAGATGGAAATATGTATCAATAGATACACATATTGCTGCTATGGTTCTCAGAGCAGCAACTGGGAAAAGTTTGCATGCTTTATTTAATGAAACTTACTCAAGTTATTTGGGTTTTGATTTTCCACCTTATTATCTCACTGATGGAAAAAATGTAGCTTTTGCCTTAGGTGGTCTAAACCTGACAACTCGTGATTACGCGAAATTTGGTCAATTATTTTTACAAAACGGCAAATTTAATGGTGAACAAATAATTCCACCTTCATGGGTTGATCAATCAACTAAACACAGCGCTCCTACAATAGGTGATCGTGGCGTTGGCTATGGATACCAATGGTGGATACCTATGCCACAAGAAGGTTCAAATAAAGGTGATTTTACTGCTGCAGGCGTTTATGGTCAGTATGTGTATATTAATCCCTCAAAAGGTATTGTAATAGCAAAAAACGCTGCTGATAGGGAGTTCACGCAAAAACAATATGGTTATAATCATTCGATGAATGTTAATGTTGATGTTTTTCGGAGTTTAGCTGACTATTACAGTGCTAGTAAGGAATAAAATTAATACTAAACAGATTTTTCAAATTAAAGAAAAGCTAAAAAATATTTTAATGTTTTTTAGTTCATGCATAAAATAATGACAGTAACTTTAAAAATAGCTTCAGCCCAATTAAATTCTCATGTTGGTTCTCTTAAAACTAATATTGGAAAAGCTTATGATGTCTATGAGCGAGCAAAATCTGATAAAGTAGATATTTTAGTTTTACCAGAGCAATTTATTATTGGTTACCCTGCTGAGGATTTAGTTTTAAAGCCTTCTGCATTAAGGGATTGTAAATTATATGCTGAAGAATTTGCTAAAATCACACAAAATGGTCCAGCTGTAGTTTTTAATTTGCCGTGGGTAGAAAATAATAAAATTTATAATTCAGTGCTATTTATGCGTGATGGCATTATTTCCGATATTCGTCATAAGCATCACTTGCCTAACTATGGTGTGTTTGATGAGTTTCGAATTTTTGAGTCGGGCGGACTTCCTGAACCAATTATATTTAAAGGCGTAAAGATTGGACTACCAATTTGTGAAGATCTATGGCGCCCTGGTGTTGCCAGTTATCTATCTAAAAGGGGTGCTGAGATTTTGATTTCACCTAATGGATCGCCTTGGAGAAGATCGGCTTTGTCGGAGAGGACTGCTACATTAGGAAGAAATATTCATAATGAAGGTTTACCTTTAGTTTATGTCAATCAAATAGGGGGGCAAGATGAACTTGTTTTTGACGGTTCTAGTTTTTCTTTATCGCATGATGGAAAAATAGTTCAGGCCCTTAAAAGCTTTGTAGAAGATTACGATGTTTCCACTTGGATTAAGGAGGCAGGTCTATGGATCTGTGCTAAAGCTAGATTAGAAAAGCAATTGTCTAAAAGTGAGTCCGACTGGAGAGCTATAACGCTTGGTTTGGCTGATTATGTAAACAAAAATAAATTTCAAAGCGTATTAATTGGCCTTTCTGGTGGTTTAGATAGTGCTGCTGTTGCTGCCATCGCGGTTGATGCGCTTGGTCCAAATAAAGTGTGGTGTGTGATGATGCCATCTGTCTACACATCTGATGAGAGTTTAGGTGATGCCCAGCTTTGTATTTCTCGCTTAGGTTGTCGTTATGATATTATACCTATTAAACCTGCTATAACAGCATATGAAGCAATGTTTGATCCCCTGTTCAAGGGTCAAGACGTTGATTTAACTGAAGAAAATTTGCAGTCGCGTGCAAGGGCTATAGTACTTATGGGTATTTCTAATAAATTTGGCCCTATGGTCGTAACCACAGGAAATAAGTCCGAGATGGCAGTTGGCTATGCCACACTTTATGGTGATATGTGTGGTGGCTTTAATCCAATAAAAGATATTTATAAAAGTAAATTATTTGAAATATGCGAATGGCGAAACAATAATAATTTGGATGATTTATTAGGAGGCGACAGGCCAATACCATCAAATATTTTAAATAAACCCCCATCGGCTGAATTGCGATTAGATCAAAAAGATAGTGATAGCTTACCCGATTATAAAGTACTCGATGACATACTTTTTGGGTTAATTGAATTAGAATTAACAGTTGAAGAAATAGTCCAACGCGGGCATACGCTCGAAGACGTAAAAAGGATTCAGCACTTACTGTATGTTGCTGAATATAAACGTCGTCAAGCACCTCCTGGAGTTAAAATTGGAATTAAAAATTTTGGTAAAGACCGTCGTTATCCAATCACAAATGGTTATCGAGATGCATCACACTATAAGGATAAATAGATGACAGTTATTTGCCGATTTGCACCTTCTCCAACAGGTCGTTTACATGTAGGAAATGTTCGCACTGCTCTTATGAATTGGCTTTTTGTTCGAGAAAAAAGAGGTAAGTTTATTTTACGAATTGATGATACGGATATTGTAAGGTCGACTGATGCTTATGAACTTGGTATTAAAGAAGACTTAAATTGGTTAGGCATGGGTTGGGATTACACTTTCAATCAATCTAAACGGTTTTCAAGATATAAAGCATTAGCGGAGAATTTAAAAAAAGATGGATTATTATATCCATGTTATGAAACTTCTGAGGAGCTTGACAGGCAGCGAAAACTTCAACGTGTTCAAGGCAAACCTCCTGTATATAACCGCGCGGGACTCGAGCTCACAAATGCGCAAAAGCTAGCTTTTGAGAATGCAGGAAGAAAACCCCACTGGCGTTTTAAACTCTCAGGTGAGACTGTAAATTGGAATGATATGGTTCGTGGAAACCAGAGTGTTGATACTTCGTCTTTATCCGACCCTGTCTTAATTCGAGGAGATGGAACTTTTCTGTATACCCTTCCAAGTGTTGTTGATGATATTGATGAAAATATAACGCACGTTATTCGCGGAGAAGATCATGTTACTAACTCAGGGGCACAAATAGAAGTATTTAAAGCATTATCTGACCGTATACCTATATTTGCGCATACGCCGCTATTGGTTGGTAAGGACGGCAAGGGTTTATCTAAGCGACTTGGCTCCCTTTCTATGGAGCAGCTGAAGTCACAAGGTCTTGAACCCTTGGCTATTTGTTCATTGCTTAGTAAGATCGGGACTTCAGACTCTATAGAACCTCGTTTTTCGATGAGTGTTTTAAGTAGTGAGTTTTCATTCAGTAAAATTGGCCGTGCTCCAGCACGCTTTGACGACACAGAACTTGAGATGTTGAATGGTAAGTTTTTAACTGATTTGCCGTACGAAAATATAAAACCAAAACTTTTGGAATTGGGCATTACTGACTCTAAAGATTTTTGGGAATTAATTCGTAATAATATACTTAAAATCAATGAAGCTGTTCTATGGTATGATATCATCTTCAAAGAGGTGCAAGGTCAAATAAATGCTTCAGACAAAGACTTTTGTTTCGGTGCTGCAGAAATGCTTCCCTCTGATATAACCGATAATACCTGGTTAGAATGGACAAATGAGTTAAAAGTTAAATATAACCGTAAAGGAAGAGATTTATTCATGCCCTTGCGACAAGCACTTACAGGGCTTAATAAAGGGCCTGAAATGGCAAAATTAATTATATTACTTGGTTCTGATAAAGCTAAGGCTCGGCTAAAGAATTTTTCTGCTTAACTTTTGAAAACTTTATTTAGTTAAGGTCATACTGCTTAATCATTTTTTTTTCTGACTTTAAAAAAAGATTATTTTTTTTAAATCCATTTAAGTACTTAATTGCGTAAGTATGTTGTTACTTATTGCGGACTACCCAAGATGTAACAGTCCATCTTCTCCCCTTAAAGATTGGACACTTTTTAAGCGTCTTGGCTTCCCCTAGCCAAGACGCTATTTTATTCTCATAATATATTTCACATGTGACTTTACGTATTAGTAGCATAGGGCTATAGCACTCAAAATCATATTGAGATAAAAATGCATGATATAAAATCTATTAGGGAAAACCCCAAAAAGTATGACGAGCTTTGGTCCAAAAGAGGATTAGAGCCAATTGCTCAGAAAATTTTAAATCAGGATGCGTTAATACGAAAAGCTATGCAAGTGCTTCAGGAGGCGGAGGCTGCACGAAATAAAAGCTCTAAACTGATAGGACATGCAGTTGCGAATGGTGACCAAGATGAGCTTGATAGGCTTAAGTCTGAAGTATCGGGTGCAAAAAATGTTATTTCAGCCATGGGCATACAAGTAGAAAGCGAAAAAAGTCAACTCCACTTACTTCTTTCCGAGCTTCCTAATATTCCTTTTAATAATGTTCCTGTTGGTGAAGATGAAAATGAAAACGTTGAGTTGCATAGATATTTAGAGCCTCCAGTATTTGAGTTTAGTCCAAAAGGACATGATGAATTAGGTATTGATCTAGGAATGATGGATTTTGAAACTGCTGCAAAAATGAGTGGTAGTAGGTTTGTTGTTTTACAGGGTTCTTTGAGCCGACTTGATAGAGCTCTTGCATCTTTTATGTTGGATATTCACACGTCTGAATTTGGATATACTGAATATTCACCTCCTGTAATGGTTAGAGAACATGCGCTTTTTGGGACTGGTCAACTTCCAAAATTTGAAGAAGATTTATATAAAACCACTGTTGATCAATATTTAATACCGACTGCAGAGGTGTCACTTACTAATATAATTAGAGAAAGCATAATTAATGCTGATACTTTACCTCTTAGAATGACTGCACATACTCCATGTTTTCGAAGTGAAGCAGGCAGTGCAGGAAAAGATACACGTGGAATGATCAGGCAACATCAATTTAATAAAGTTGAACTTGTTTCAGTTGTTAAGCCTGAAGAAAGCCCTAAAGAACATGAAAGAATGCTTGCGTGTGCTGAAGAAATATTAAAACGCTTAAGCTTGCCTTACAGAGTTGTTGAACTATGTACTGGAGACCTTGGGTTTAGTGCAAGACGAACTTTTGATATTGAGGTTTGGCTGCCAAGTCAAAATACCTACCGAGAGATATCTAGTTGTTCTGATTGTGGTGACTTTCAAGCTAGAAGAATGAATGCGCGTTATAAATACGCTGAAAAAGATAATCGTTTTGTTCATACGCTGAATGGATCTGGACTAGCTGTAGGCAGAACATTAGTAGCTATTTTGGAAAACTATCAAAATGCAGATGGTTCAATAACAATACCCGATGCTTTAATACCATATATGGGTGGTATTGAGGTTATAAGTCGTTGAGAATTTTAATTACGAATGATGATGGATTTCACGCAAAAGGTATATCTGTACTCAAAAAAATTGCATTGGAGTTGACGGATGATGTCTGGGTTTGCGCACCTGAAACAGAGCAATCAGCTTCCTCTAGAAGTGTTTCATTACACAATCCGGTTAGAATAAAACAATATAGCAAAAAAAGTTTCTCAGTTTCAGGAACTCCCACCGACTCTGTGATAATAGCCTTAAGTGAAATATTGAATGAGAATAAACCTGATTTATTGCTATCTGGCGTCAATAGAGGACAAAATCTAGCCGAAGATGTTTCTTTTTCTGGTACTATTGCTGCGGCCTTTCAGGGAATGCAAATGGGAATTCCTTCTATTGCTCTTTCATTGGCTAGAGGTTTCCAAGGAGAAACAAGTCTCCCTTGGGATACAGCTGAAATGCACGGATCAAAATTAATATCAGACTTATATAATCACGGTTGGAATTCTCATTCTATATTATCGATAAACTTTCCTGATGTTGCTGCGAAAAGTGTCAAAGGGATCAAAATTACATCTCAAGGAAGTCGAGACTTTCAAATGAGTGGGGTAAGAAAAAAAAGCCACCCCCGTGGAGGAGATTATTATTGGCTTACATATGGTGCTGGGAGGTCAGACCCACCCGAAGGCACAGACCTTAGGGCAATTTATGATGGATATATTTCTATAACGCCCCTTCATACTAATTTAACAAGCACTTCGGAGCTTAAAATGCTTGTCAAGGAGTTCTCAAGCCCTCAATGATTGACCCAGGCCTAATAGATTTAATTATGCGATTGCGAGGATCTGGCATATCCGACAACAATTTATTAGGCGCAATGGAGTCTATTTCAAGGAAACACTTTCTGCCATCTGATTTGTGGGATCTCGCTTACCATGAGCAAGCACTCCCAATAGCTTGTGGTCAAGAAATTTCGGCTCCACTAACAATAGCACTTTTAACGCAATCATTAGAACTTTTTACCGTTCATAGAGTCTTAGAAATTGGTTCAGGCAGTGGATATCATACAGCTATATTATCTCTCATGGCAAACCATGTTTTTTCAATAGAACGATATAATAGTTTGGCTAATAGCGCTAAAGAAAAATTAAATTTTTTAGGTATTCAAAACTTTACCATTTTGCATGATGATGGAAATCATGGAATGTCTTGCGAAGCTCCATTTGATAGAATTATTGCCACTTGTGGTTTTAGTAGTGCTCCAGAAAGCCTTATTGCCCAGCTTGCACATAAAGGTAAATTAGTTGCTGTGGTAAATAATATTTTAACTATTTTCGTACAGCAATATGATACTGTAGAAGAAAAGAAGCTTTTTCCATTAAGTCTTCCTTTAATTGAGATGGAAAAATCAAAGTTTTTATGAAGGTATAACACTGTGTTTAATAGTATAGCTAAGGTAAGTTTGTACTTTTTAGTGAGTGCATCGCTTATCGGTTGTAACACGGTTGATTCAAGATCAAATGTAATTCAGAATACTGGTAAGGCAGCAATCAGTTCAGGAAAGATTGTTTATAAAACTGGTAAGGCGACTGGAAAAGTTGCGCTTAAAGTAGGTAAGAGTTCAGCTACTACTTTGAATAAGGCTACAAATTCTAATATTTTGCAAGATGTAACTGGCGCACCAACTGCAAAAAACATTGATAGGATAGGAGATAAAGATAGCTTTGGTGAGGTAATTCTTAGTCCTTTAGGTGATATAAATTTAAGAAAACAACGTATACCAGAAATTTTATTATCATTGGACTCTCCTTATGATGTTGTTCGTAATAGGAGTTGTCGTGCCTTAAGAAATGATATCTCAAAATGGAATAAAGTTTTAGGTCCAGATTTAGATGCAAAAAAAAATGATGATAGCAAAACACGTGAAACCTCACTCGATGTTGCAGAGGCAGGAGTAGGGACTTTAATACCTTTCCGTGGTTTAGTAAGGGCTGCAACAGGCGCCACTAAACATGAAAATATGATTAGAAGAGAGTATAGAAAAGGTGTTGCAAGAAGGGCTTATCTTAGAGGTATTGCCTCAGTTAGGCGGTGTACAATTTACTAATTTATATACGTTCCTTAGATGTCAGAAAACGAATTTTAGGATTCTTTTCTTCTGCGTAATTCACATCCCAATAAGACTTTGCCAAGAAAACTGGGTCGTCATCAACATCTACCCCTGAATTGGATATAGATTTTGCAATGAATTGATCTAAGGCCATTTTATCTTCGCTCACTACCCACCTTGCTATTTGGTAAGGTGGAACTTCAAAAGTAACTTCTAAGCCATACTCAGTTTTAATTCTTTCCCTCATTACATCAATTTGCAAAGCACCTACTGCTCCTACAATCATATCAGCTCCCAGTGATGGTTTGAAAAGTTGTGTAACGCCTTCCTCTGCTAATGATTCCAAAGCTTTTCTCAAGTGTTTCGCTTTCAATGGATCCTTTAAGCGGGCTCGCCTTAAAATTTCTGGTGCAAAATTAGGTATTCCTGCGAATTTTATTTTGCCACTTTCTGATAAACTGTCACCAACACGTAAAGAGCCATGATTTGGAATTCCAATAACATCTCCTGCATAAGCAGTTTCGGCTATTTCTCTATCTTGGGCAAAAAACATAACTGGATTATGAATAGTTAGAGATTTCCCTTCTGCTGTTTTCATTTTCATCCCACGTTTAAACTCGCCCGAACACAATCTTAAAAAAGCTACCCGGTCTCGATGATTTAAGTCCATATTTGCTTGTACTTTAAATATAAAGCCTGCTGCTTCTTTAGAGTTTGGATACATTTTAGTCGGTTGCCCGGATTTTTTACAATTTTCAGGTTGAGGTCTGGGGGCTAATTCAGCGAGTGCATTTATAAGCTCTAAAATACCAAATTTTCTCAAGGCAGATCCAAAATAAACAGGTGTCATGTGGCCTTCATGAAAACTTTGTAAGTTAAATTTAGGATATTCTTTTGCTAATTCATGTTCTTCAGTAAATTGCTCCAATAACGATTCATCATCAAAATGTTGGTTCATCTCAACATTATTCATTTGGATCCAATTGTGTTTCGTGCTTGACTCAGGTTTTTCAAACTTTAAAAATTTTCCGGTTAATAAATTAGAAATACCTTTAAACCGTTTTCCTGATGCTGCGGGCCATTGCATAGGTACGACATCGAGTGCTAACTTTTCTTCTATTTCTGATATTATATCGAATGTGTCCCTGGCTTCACGGTCTAATTTGTTAACAAATGTGATTATGGGTATATCTCGTAAACGACATACCTCAAAAAGCTTCAGAGTTTGAGGTTCTATTCCTTTTGCCGCATCTATGACCATAACAGCACAATCTGCAGCAGTTAATGTTCGATAAGTATCCTCTGAAAAGTCTTCATGACCTGGAGTATCAAGTAAATTAAAGATGAGTTTTTCATGTTCAAATGTCATTACCGAGGATGACACAGAAATACCACGTTCTTGTTCTATCTTCATCCAATCAGATTGCGTCCGTCTTGCTTCACCGCGTGCAGCTACTTGCCCAGCTTGATGAATCGCCCCTGATGCAAGGAGCATGTTTTCTGTGAGTGTTGTTTTACCTGCATCTGGATGAGAGATAATAGCAAATACACGCCGCTTATTAGGTTCAGTTTCAAGGTTTTTTGACATCACAGTACATTATAGATTTTATTGAATAAAGGTCGACACAAAGATATTCATAGAGGCAATACCTAGTTTATAAAATTATGCGCTATTATCCCTTCTGGTTAAAAATGCGAGTCTTTCAAATAAATGCACATCCTGTTCATTTTTTAGTAATGCGCCATGCAATGGAGGAATAAGTTTTTTTGGATCAGACTCTTTGAGAGTTTCAGGGTCTATATCCTCTATTAACAGTAATTTTAACCAGTCTAGTAATTCACTTGTACTTGGTTTTTTCTTGAGCCCAGGCATTGCCCTTACTTCATAAAAACGTTTCATTGCGGCTGTTAATAATTTAGGCTTGATTCCTGGAAAGTGAACTTCAATAATTTCACTCATTGTACTATCATCAGGAAATTGTATGTAATGAAAAAAGCAGCGGCGAAGAAATGCGTCTGGTAGGTCTTTTTCATTATTTGATGTAATAATAATAATTGGCCTTTGTTTTGCTTTTATAGTTTCGTTAGTCTCATATACATGAAAAGCCATCTTATCTAATTCATGTAATAAATCATTTGGAAATTCAATATCTGCTTTGTCTATTTCATCAATAAGTAATATAGGCCTCTTGTTAGCTGTAAATGCTTCCCATAACTTTCCTCTTTTGATATAATTAGAGATATCATGAACACGATTTTCTCCCAACTGAGAGTCCCTTAACCGCGCTACCGCATCGTATTCATATAACCCTTGTTGAGCCTTTGTTGTCGATTTTATATTCCATTCTAATAATGGTGTGTCTAAACTCTTAGCAATTTCGTGAGCAAGAACTGTTTTTCCTGTACCGGGCTCTCCTTTTATAAGTAATGGTCTTTCCAAGGTAATGGCAGCATTTACTGCCATTTTAAGGTCTTGAGTAGCTACGTAGTTTTTAGTACCTTCAAATTTCATTTTATTTCCTTATTTTTTTAGCTTTGTATACAGCATGTTCAGAGTTGCAAGCTTCTTTCATTAACAATTTTTATTAGATATTGTGTTGCCCTAGGGATTATCTCGCGATATCAGGCGCATATTCTTAGGATTAATATGAGTCTTCACGATTCAAATTTAACATTAATACGGAGGCTTTAATGGCATCAACAAAAAAAGTAAAAAAAAGTGTTAAGTTACCAAAAGGATACATTCCGTCAGATGACGAAAAATTTATGAACAATAAACAAAAAGAATATTTTCGTAGAAAATTAGTTGCATGGAAGGCTGAAATAGCTCAGCAGACAAAAGAAACGGTTGCTTTCCTTCAGCAAGAAAATGTATCTTACCCTGACCCTGCTGATACTGCTGCTGCTAATGCAGATAGACAATTGGAGCTTAGAACTCGCGACAGATTGCGTAAACTTGTAAATCAAATAGATAAAGCTTTAGATCGAATAGAGCAAGGTACGTATGGGTACTGTCAGGAAACAGGTGACCCAATTAGGTTAAAAAGGCTTGATGTAAGACCTACAGCAAAGCTAAGTCTGGAAGCTCAAGAAATGCATGAGCGTGGAGAAAAAGTTAGAGCGAATTAACTTTTTAGCTCTTTATTAATCCAATTATCCACACGCTCCTCTAGTATATTTAGAGGTACTGGCCCTGAGTTTATAACTGTATCATGAAACATTCGGATATCAAATTTTTCTTTAAGTCTAACTTTTGCATTTTCCCGAAGCTCTAAAATCTTCATCATACCTATTTTATATGCTGTAGCCTGACCAGGCATGACGATGTATCGCTCTATTGCTTTCTCACAATCGTTTTTAGGGTTAGGTGTGTTAGCAAGAAGATAATCAATTGCTTCTTGTCTTGTCCATTTTTTATCATGAATTCCTGTATCCACAACTAAGCGGGCAGCTCTCCACAGTTCCATCGCCAGACGACCAAAGTCTGAGTATGGATCATCGTAGAAACCCATTTCCTTAGGAAAGTATTCTGAATATAAGCCCCAGCCTTCTGTGTAGGCTGTTACATTATTATGCTTTCTAAATTCTGGAACTCCTGAGAGTTCTTGGGATATTGAGAGTTGCATATGGTGGCCAGGGTTGCCTTCATGATAGGCTAAGGCCTCCATTTGGTATTTAGGCATATCATTAATATCATTAAGGTTTGCATAATAATACCCAGGACGTGATCCATCTGGCGTACCTCTGGAGTAAAATGCTTTACCAGCTGTTTTTTCTCTAAAAGCTTCCACTCTTCTAACTTCTAAATCTGCTTTAGGAAGTTTAATGAATACTTCATCTAGTCTTTCTGATATTTTTTCAATTATACGTGTTGCTTCTTTTAAGTAATTTTCTCTGCCTAAGTCGGTATCCGGGTATGTAAAGCGAGGTTCGTCTTTTAGATATTTGAAAAAGTCTTGAAGTTCACCTTCAAAACCAACCTTTAACATTATTGCACGCATCTCCTCATGAATTCTATTAACTTCATCAAGACCTATTTGATGAATTTCTTTTGCACTTAATTCTGTTGTAGTCATTGTTTTGAGGCGGTTAGCATAATATCTATTACCCGCGGGTAATTTCCATACGCCATCATCGTTAGTTGTTTGACTTTTTTGACTTTGCATCTCATCAATCAGCAATAAATATGAGGGTTTGAATGAGCCCTGTAAGGCATTTTGTAATTTTTTCTTAAGTTTTTCCGATATCTCCTCTGGCAAACTCAGTTTGGAAATTTTTTTGTTAAAGTCACTATATACAAGATTTAATTCATCGCTTTTTTCAAATGGAAAGCCGCTAATAATATTTTGGGAAGTGCTAATTACATGCTCATAAACAAACTTAGGAGGAAGAATACCTCTACGAGCACTTTCTCTCGTATTTTCCATTATTTTTTCTAAATAATTACCGCTTAACTCAACGCGTTTTATATAGTCATTTGCATCATTCATATTATCTATTGGATGCTGATTAATCAGGAAAGTGGGTATGCCTGAATGGGCTCCATACATCTGTGTTAAGGCGTAATCATGATACCACCACTCCATCTGATCTAGGCTATTTTGACTATTTTCTAAGAATAACCTATACGATAATTGTTCTTCATCTATTAGTTTATTGAAATCGAAATTTTCTTTTATCTCATTTATTTCATTAGATATTATTTCAATTTCTTTGAGTGCAAATTCATAACTAGGGTCATTCCATTCGCTCATTCTTTCTTTTATTCCTAGTCCAGCTAAGTATTGGGGATAACGCCTTACTCTCTCATAGAACTTATCATTTAGCCATTCGTTAAGTTGTAATTTTTCATTTGGTATTGAGTTTTGTGAAGAAATCTTGCTACTTATCTCATTAGTTTTTTTATCAACCTGACAGGCCATCAGGGCTATTGTGGAAAAGCCAATAAGTAAAAATTTTCGCATTTTGTCACCTTCAGTAAAATATACTTTATCTGAATATTAATTTATCAGATGTTTAAAACATGAGTCTAATAGTAAATAGGTTTTTATCAATATAAAATGAGTAAAATAATTTCTTTGCCTTAGTATTGTTATATGCTTTCTGTGATTCGAAAAAAATTGATGCAAAAATATAAAATAAATTACATAAATATTGTTTCTGTTGTTTTTGCTTCTATTACTATTTTTTCGTTAGCTTTTACCTATGTCTATTTATTTGATATGAGTACAATTGGTTTTTTTGGTCATTTTATTGTAGTTATTAATTTTCTGCTTATTATTTTATGTATTTTTATTTTTTTTGCTTATTTCAAAAAAAATAAAAGCCTAAAAGAAAAGTATATAGACCGTGACCGAGTTTTTTCAGGTGCCTTCATAAATAATCCTATTAGTTCCATATTTACTGAAAGTGGAAAAGTGCTTGTAGCTAATAAATCCTACATGAATTTAGCAAGTGAGTTGCAGATAGTGACTTCCGGCGATATTCCACCCTCTGTTGAGAGGTTATTTGTCCCGTGTAGTAAAGAGACTTCTGCTGCAATTTTTAGGTTACATAATCTTGATAATGATATCCCATTTTCAAGTGAAGTGGTAGATGCTTTTGACTTTGCAGATAGGCTTAGACGCTATAGGATACAGGTAATAAATCTTTATCCGCAAAAATTATGGCAAATTATTGATATAACATTCGATACATTAGATAATAAAAATAAGCTTATAGATGCACCTGTTGGTTTGTTTTCTATAAGAAATACAGGTGAAATTATTGAAATAAATTCAACTTTGAAACGTTGGTTAGGTTACCCCAAGAAATCCAAACCACAACATATAGATGAATTTATTGATAATTCAAAGGAATTGCTAGGGGGTTCAAGTTCTGTTGGGGAGATTATACGAACTCATTCAAGATTAATTACTCGTAAGGGGGTGTCAAAACCAAGTATAATGGTTGGTGTATGGACTTCTTCAAAAAGTGGTGAAAATATCTGTAATGTATCAATTCATGGATACTATAGTATAGGTTTTCAAAAGTCACATAACTCAAAACTTGTCAAAGAAAGTCTAATGAATTCTGATAGCGCTGAAGATTTTTCTGCAGCGCCTGTTGCTATACTTCATTTAGAAGGATCGCAGATAGGTAAAGCTATTGTAAAAAGTGAAAATTTTGCCTTCAGTCGGATGAGTGAGGGCGTATCTGGTGTTGGAAAGAGGTTTAGCAAAATCTTTGATTTAGAAAAAACAGACAGTGGTTTTCTAGATTTAGTAGCATATGAATGTGAAACGGATAAACCATTTGACGCTGTTTTAGCTAGTCCTTCTAATCTGAACGTTTCTGTTTATATAGTTTCTGAGTCAGAGATTAAAAACTCTTTTCGAGTTTACATGGTAGATACTAGTGCCCGAAAATTATTGGAAGACCAGTTAGTTCAATCACAAAAGATGCAAGCCATAGGACAATTAGCAGCTGGAGTTGCTCATGATTTTAATAACTTATTGACCTCAATTCGCCTTAATACAGATGAGTTATTACAGCGCCATCCTATAGGTGACCCATCATATCCAGAGTTACAAAATATTAACACTACAGGAATACGTGCAGCTGCCCTCGTTAAAAAATTATTGGCTTTTTCAAGAAAACAAACCCGTCGAACTGAGTCAATTTCAGTAACAGACATATTAACTGAAATGGTAGTTACTTTGAAGCAGACTTTAGGGGAACGTGTTACGTTGAAAATAGTTCATGGTCGAGACTTACCTTTGGTCAAAGCAGATAGATCTCAAATAGACACAGTTTTGATGAATTTATGCGTTAATGCACGTGATGCTATGGAAAAAAACAATGGTGGAACAATTTCAATATCAAGTTACTTTTTGAAACGAGACGTTATCGAAAATCCAAGTGTTCAGCTAGCTCTGAAGTCTATAAATAGTAATGATTTTGTTATCATTGAGGTGTCCGATACGGGAGAGGGGATGACTGAAAATGTAAAGTCAAAAATATTTGAACCTTTTTTTACTACTAAAGAAATTGGCAAGGGTACAGGTTTAGGCCTAGCCACTGTATATGGAATTATAAAACAGTCAGGAGGACATTTAACAGTAGATAGTTCTCCTGGTAAAGGAACAACATTTAGAATATATTTGCCTTCATCTGAGCAAGAGAGAAATATTGATTTAACTAAATTATCTTCAGCTAACAAACGACCTGCTGATCTTACAGGGCAAGGAAACATTCTTTTCGTAGAAGACGAAATTTCTGTGCGCGATATTGCTTCAAAATCATTGAGAAGAAAAGGTTATAAAGTAATAGAAGCGGATGATGGTGAGGAGGCTTTAGAAATTTTGAAGAATGCTAAGGAGCCATTTGATTTGATGATTTCCGATGTTGTAATGCCATCAATGGACGGACCAACTCTTCTAAAAGAAGGTCGCACTATGCTTGGTGATGCGAGAATCGTTTTTGTTTCTGGATATGCTGAAGAGGAGTTTTCTGAGTTTTTATCTGATGAAACCGATGTTACTTTTCTTCCTAAACCGTTTACGCTCGCTCAATTAGCAGAAAAGGTTAAAGATGAGATTGGCGAAAGTGATATAAATCAATGACTTATAATTTTTTGTTCTCTATATGTTCTTTTTCCTTGATAAATAAGAACATATATGGAACAAACGATATACGGCAGTCCAATATCAGCCGAAATTTCAATATAATGACCGATGGACTCCGGTCATTTTTACTGGAGTTATATTATGGCCAGAAAATCAACAACACCGCTAACTATAGTGGGTAAAGCCGAAGATAAAAATAAGTCTGCAGCTCTAGAAGCGGCAATGAGCCAAATTGATCGCGCATTTGGTAAGGGCGCAGTCATGAAATTAGGTCAAAAAAGTGCGATGGATATTGAAGCTGTTTCAACAGGATCCATTGGATTAGATATTGCTTTAGGTATAGGAGGATTACCTAAAGGTAGAATAATTGAGATTTATGGACCTGAAAGTTCTGGTAAAACAACTTTATCACTCCATGTAGTGGCTGAAATGCAAAAACAGGGCGGTGTGGCTGCTTTTATAGATGCCGAGCATGCATTAGATCCAGTTTATGCTGGAAAGTTAGGGGTTGATGTAAATGAATTATTGATAGCTCAGCCTGACACGGGTGAGCAAGGTCTAGAGATTGCTGACACGTTAGTGAGATCAGGTGCTGTAGATATTTTAGTAATAGATTCTGTAGCAGCATTAACCCCCCGTGCAGAACTTGAAGGAGATATGGGAGATAGTCTGCCTGGATTGCAAGCTCGATTAATGAGCCAGGCACTTCGAAAACTAACTGGATCAATATCAAAATCCGGATGCATGGTTATTTTTATCAATCAAATCAGAATGAAGATTGGAGTCATGTATGGCTCACCTGAAACTACTACTGGAGGAAATGCTCTTAAGTTTTATAGTTCTGTTCGACTGGATATAAGACGAATTGGCGCTTTAAAGCATAGAGATGAAATAGTTGGAAATCAAACGCGAGTGAAAGTAGTTAAAAATAAAGTTGCTCCACCATTTAGGCAAGTTGAGTTTGATATTATGTACGGCGAAGGAATTTCAAAAACGGGTGAACTTATTGATTTAGGAGTAAAGGCTGAGGTCATAGAAAAATCAGGTTCTTGGTATTCTTACGGGAATGAGCGTATTGGCCAGGGTAGAGAAAACGTTAGGGTATTCCTAAAAGATAATCCCGATATTGCGACTGAATTAGAGCATAAAATTAGAGTGAATGAGGGTTTATTGGAAGATGAACTTTTGATGCCTAAAGATGAACAAGGTTTAGACGATGACTCTATAGAAAATATTTCTACGTTAGGTTTATAATATTATATATAAAAATAAAGTGAAAATATTGTATACTTCGTTATACTGATATCTTAATAAACAGCGCTTGGCTTAGTCAGGCGCTTTTTATATATATTATTTATAGTTAGGTATTAATTAATGGTTAGTTTAAGAGAAATCCGAAAATGTTATTTGGAATTTTTCCAAGGACATGGACATAAGATTATTAAATCTAGCTCTCTTGTACCTAACAATGATCCTACACTATTGTTTACTAATGCTGGAATGGTTCAGTTTAAAGATTATTTTACCGGAAAGCAGGTGCCTAATCATAAACGAGCTGTAACCACTCAAAAGTGCGTTAGGGCAGGAGGAAAACATAATGATCTAAATAATGTTGGATATACTGCTAGGCATCATACCTTCTTCGAAATGTTAGGTAATTTTAGTTTTGGAGATTATTTTAAAGATGAAGCAATAAAGCTTTCGTGGGAACTTGTTACTAATACTTTAGGTTTGGATAAAAGCAAACTTTTAGTTACTGTATATCATACAGATGATGAAGCATTTAATCTTTGGAAAAAAATTGCGGGTCTATCAGATGAAAAAATTATAAGAATTAAGTCATCAGATAACTTTTGGGCAATGGGTGATACTGGACCCTGCGGCCCTTGTTCAGAAATATTCTACGATCATGGGTCACATATTAAAGGAGGCCTTCCTGGTTCACCCAATGAAGATGGAGATAGATTTATAGAAATTTGGAACTTAGTATTTATGCAATTCCAAAGATATAAAGATGGAAAACAGGAGATGTTGCCAAAGCCTTCTATAGATACTGGTATGGGATTAGAGCGAACTGCAGCTATACTTCAAGGAAAGCATGATAACTATGATATTGATTTATTTAGTAACTTAATACAGGCCTCAGTTGAGTTTACTGGTGTAAAGGCTGAGGGCGAGGCAAAATTTTCTCACAGAGTTATTGCTGATCACCTTAGGAGCTCTTCTTTTTTAATGGCTGATGGTATTAGCCCTTCTAATGAGGGCCGTGGTTATGTTCTCAGAAGAATTATGCGACGAGCAATGAGACATGCACATATTTTAGGGTCAAAGGAACCATTGATGCACCGTTTAGTACCTATGCTAATAAATGAAATGGGTGACACATTTAATGAATTAAATAGGGCTAAGTTAAATATAGAATCTACATTTTTGCAGGAGGAAGAAAGGTTTTTAAAGACTTTGGGGCGTGGAACCTCACTTTTAAATAATGCCATAGAAGGACTATCAAGCGGCGATATACTCAACGGTGAAACAGCCTTTAAACTATACGATACTTATGGCTTTCCAGTAGATTTAACAGAAGACGCATTGCGTGCAAAAGGTATTTCAGTTGATTTAAAAGGATTTGAAAAAGCTATGTTGCAGCAAAAAGAGAATTCCAAAGTAGCAGGATTTAAGTCTGGAGACTCTGACATGGATAGTATTTGGTTTGAGATTAAGGATAAATGCGGGCCAACTGAGTTTGTGGGATATGAAACTCTAGAAATTGAGTCAGTTGTTGATTGTATATTAGTTAACGATACTGTTGTGGATTCTGCAAGAGATTGTGATGTAATGTTCATTACTAAAAAAAGTCCTTTTTATGCCGAAAGTGGTGGTCAGGCAGGTGATATTGGTTTGTCTATACTTAAAGACGGTAATGTTAAGGTGTCTAATGTCATAAAAAAGGCTAATGATTTACATGTAGTAATAGGTTATTTAGATGGTTCAATGAAATGCGGTGATAAAATTAATCTCTGCGTAGACACCCTTAATAGAAAACAAACCGCAATAAACCATTCTGCTACTCACCTTATGCATGAAGCTCTAAGGCGTACTCTGGGTGAGCACGTAACTCAAAAAGGCCAAATGGTCGATGGTAATAAAATCAGGTTTGATATTTCGCATGGTAAAGCAATCTCTGAAGAAGAACTGATTGCTGTAGAAAACGAAGTGAATGCAATTATTCTTCAAAACTCTGCTTCAACTATAGAAACTATGAATCCAGATGAAGCAATAGCTAAGGGTGCTATGGCTCTTTTTGGAGAAAAATATGGCGATAGTGTTCGTGTGCTCTCTATCGGAAATAATAGTTTGGAAGGCACGGGTAAGTATTCTGTTGAACTTTGCGGTGGAACACACGTTGAGTTTACTGGTGATATAGCTTTATTTAAGATTCTTTCAGAAAGTGCTGTAGCGGCAGGTATCCGACGTATAGAGGCTGTAACTGGTAACGCTGCAAGAACATATCTTGAAAATCAGGCCAGTTATGCTGCTGCTGTAGCGAAGAAGCTTAAATCTAGACCTGAGTTGATTGAAAACCGTGTAATTTCGTTAATAAATGAACGTAATTTATTTGAAAAAGAGCTTAATAAAGTTAAAAAAGATCTTGCTCTGGCAGGGAGTGGTAAAGAAGCTGTTACTACTGAAGATTTTAATGGAGTAAGTTTTTTAAGTGCTATTCTATATGGGGTATCAGGAAAAGATCTTCGCTCATTAGTAAATGACAAGATGGCATCTATTGATTCAGGTCTCGTTTGTTTTATTGGTACTGATAATGAAAAAATTGCATTAATAGTTGCAGTAACCAATGACCTTCTAGGAACTTATAATGCAGTTGATCTCGTCAATGCTGGAGCAAAAATTATTGGAGGACGCGGTGGAGGTAAACCAAATATGGCTCAAGCTGGAGGCAGTCAAGCATCCAAAGCGAAGGAGGCTTTGAATGCTATAAGGAATGCAATAATATAGAGGCTTTACTAGTTTCTAAGCCTTTTATTTTAAGCCATTTTTCTTTCAAAATTCTCGGCAATGGCCTCTAAATACCCTGTTGTAGATAGCCAACCTTGTTGATCGCCTACTAATAAAGCAAGATCTTTTGTCATCTGCCCTAATTCTACTGTTTCAATTACAGTTTTTTCTAGATTTTTAGCGAAGTTCATAAGGTCTTCATTAGCATCAATTTTTCCTCTATGAGCTAACCCTCTTGTCCAAGCAAAAATAGAAGCGGTTGAGTTAGTAGAAGTGGCTTCACCTTTTTGATGGTTTCTGTAGTGTCTTGTAACTGTACCGTGTGCTGCTTCAGCTTCCATGGTCTTTCCATCGGGAGTTAGTAAAAATGAAGTCATTAACCCTAAAGAGCCAAACCCTTGTGCGACAGTATCAGATTGCACGTCTCCATCGTAGTTTTTGCATGCCCAGATGTAGCCACCAGACCACTTCATTGCCGCTGCAACCATGTCATCTATTAGTCTGTGCTGATACTCACCACCAAAGTCATTGAATTTACTCTCAAACTCGGTTTCATAAATTTCTTGGAATATATCTTTGAAACGACCGTCATATTTTTTTAATATTGTATTTTTAGTAGATAGGTAAACGGGCCACCTTCTCTGAATCCCGTAATTAAAACATGCCCTAGCAAAGTCTTTGATAGATTCATCTAGATTGTACATTCCCATTGCAACTCCTGAACCCGGAAAATCAAATACTTCTTTTTCAATTTTTTGGCCATCTTCACCTTCCCATGTCATTTTTAATTTTCCTTTTCCAGGAATTAAAAAGTCTGTTGCCTTATATTGATCGCCATAAGCATGACGACCTATTACTATTGGTTGTGTCCACCCCGGTACTAATCTTGGTACATTTGAACAGATTATGGGTTCACGGAAAACAACTCCACCTAAAATATTACGTATGGTGCCGTTAGGTGATCTCCACATTTCTTTTAAATCAAATTCCTCAACACGCTGCTCATCGGGTGTAATAGTTGCGCATTTTATTCCCACATTGCATTTTTTGATAGCATTTGCGGCATCTACTGTAATTTGGTCATTAGTGGCATCACGGCTTTGTATGGATAAATCATAGTCAAGAAGTTCGATGTCTATGTATGGGTTTATGAGTCTTTCTATTATTAAATCCCATATGATACGCGTCATTTCATCACCATTCATATTGACTACTGGATTATTTACCTTGATTTTACTCATAATGTCCTCTGTAAGCGGAGTTGTTTATTTGATTTGCCGCGGTGTAACAGAGGTGCAATAATATTAAAAGAGAGAAGATGGGAAAAACTAATAAAGATCAGCTCGGAAATAAAATTAATTTTGATTTTACCAGCAATCTACCTGTTATAATTTTAGTAAAACCTCAACTTGGAGAAAATATAGGGGCAGTATGCCGTTGTATGCTAAATTTTGGCCTCTATAAGTTACGTTTAGTTGCCCCTAGAGATGGTTGGCCTAACCCTTCGGCTATCCCTATGGCAGCTGGAGCAAAGACTGTTCTGGATAATGCTCAAGTTTTTGAAACACTTGATGAGGCAATATATGACCTTAAGTTTGTGTTAGCTGCTACAGCTCGACGAAGGGAAATGGAAATCCCGGTCGTAGGAACTCATGTTGTTGGGCAAACTCTTAGATATTATTCTAATCAGGGAGTTCCAACAGGTATAATGTTTGGGCCTGAGAAGGCTGGATTAACAAATAACGATGTAGCATTATCAGACGCAATTTTGACATATCCAGTAAATCCAGCTTTTCAATCTTTAAATCTTGCTCAAGCAGTAAATATATTCGCATATATTTGGGCGAGCTCTAAAAATGGTGGTGTACCACCTGAAATATTCCAAAAAAATATAAGTGAATCTGCTGAAAGAATTGATTTGATACGTATGTTTGAGCATTTAGAGGGAGAACTTACAGATGCTGGATTTTTTCATCCGCCGGAAAAAAAGAATTTAATGGTGCAAAATATTCGTTCCCCTTATACAAGGGCACGCTTAACAAAACAGGAAGTACAAACAATGCGTGGAATTATAAAAGCATTGTCCAAGGGAAGGGGAAACAGTAAAAGATGAAATATATAGGTTACTTATTTTTAACTGCATCTACTGTGATGGGCTATTACGGAATTCATATTGGATTTTTGATAATTACAGCATTTTTATCTACTATTTTCATTGCCCCTAAAAGGAAAGACTTTCTAAGGATGGCACCTGTAAGTTCAGATTATAACCGCTTCACTGATGGGGTTTTCTTATTTTTTGGACAACTATTAATAACATTTACAGTTTATATATTAGGCTGGTTTTTAGCTAATTTACGCAGTTCAAGTGGAATGTTGGAAAATACAGCTATTGGGTTTGTTTTTATACTTCTCTTGGGAGTTATTATCGGTTTAATTGGAAAAAAATTGGATAAATAAATATAGCTGATATTATTTTTTTGAGTAGCCAAGATAACTATCATAACTATATAAAATTATTCCTAGCCAAATAAACCCAAAACATATTGCATGAGCTAGGGTAAAATTTTCTCCATAATACATGGCAAGAATAAATTGTCCTGTAGGACCGATGTATTGCAACATACCCAAAGTCGTTAGCTTGAGTTTTTTAGCTGCAATAGTAAAAGCCCAAAGCGGAAGTACTGTGAGGGGGCCAGCTAAAATTAATAGCATTGTAATTTTAGGTGCGTTTCCAAAAGTTAGATTATTTGAAGATGCTAACCATGCAATGAATAATCCTGCAGGTATAAATAGAATGGCTGTTTCTATTATTAAGCCAGGTATGGAGCTAATATCCGCTTGTTTTCTTATTACACCATAAATCGAAAAACTTACAGCAAGTATGAGAGATATATAAGGAAAAACGCCCCCGTATAATGCAAGAACGAAAACTCCAATAAATGCAAGGAGTATAGAAAAATTTTGGAATACTGAAAGTTTTTCTTTAAAAACTAGTACTCCAATGAGAATATACATTAGTGGATTTATAAAGTAACCCAGGCTAGCTTGAAATATTTGATCATTTTGCACAGCAAAAATGAATACACCCCAATTTATCGATAATGCGATTGCCGATAAAAATAAAGTAACTAATAATTTGGGTTTCCTAAGTGCAGTGCTTATTTCGTGCCATTGTTTTCTGATTACTATTATAATCAAAGCAAAAGGAACGGACCAAGCTATTCTATGGGATAATATCTCCATAGGATCTGCCTCTTGAGTTATTTTGAAATATATTGGAAAAAACCCCCAAAATGTATATGCTAATATACCAGATAACAAGCCAACTCCAGCGTCATCAATTTTTTTTTGATTTTCAATTTTCATTAGCATTCCATGTCACAGATAAATAATTATTCAATACTTGATCCTTTATATATTTAACTTGACTTGTGTATGTATTATTTTAGAAGGCGCTCAATTACGGAACGATGTAGTCACGCCGTTGAGATCGCTAACAAATGAATTGTTTAGCCGGGCTAGGTCGAATTGAAAGTTAAAACGCATGTCTAAGCGCCAGTCCACAAAATATAAAATAGATCGCCGTATGGGCGAAAATATATGGGGTCGACCTAAGTCACCTGTTAACAAAAGGGCTTACGCGCCTGGTCAGCACGGTGCTAATGCCCGTCGTGGTAAAATGTCTGATTTTGGTACTCAGTTACGTGCTAAACAGAAGCTTAAAGGTTATTACGGTAATATTACAGAAAAACAGTTCAGAAGAACTTATGATGAGGCTACACGTCAAAGAGGGGATGCATCTGAAAACCTTATAGGCTTGCTTGAAAGACGATTAGATACTTTAGTGTATCGTTCTAAGTTTGTGCCTACTGTGTTTGCTGCTCGTCAGTTTGTAAATCATGGACATGTACTAGTTAATGGTAAAAAAGTTAATATACCTTCTTATAGATGTCGTGAAGGAGACGTAATTGAGGTTCGCGAAAAATCAAGAACTATGGCTCTTGTACTTGAAGCTTTAGAAAGTGCTGAACGAGATCTTCCTGACTATATTAGCGTAGATCCTAAAGGAATGAAGTCAACATTTACACGAATTCCTAGTTTTGATGAAGTTCCTTATCCAGTAGTAATGGAGCCAAACCTAGTGGTCGAATTCTATTCAAGATAATTATACCTAACGATTAGGTTAATTTTGCGCTTCAGTTTCTATTCCATTGGAGTCTAGAAACTGGCGCATTTCGCCTGTTTCGAACATATCTTTTACGATATCACAGCCCCCTATAAATTCCCCTTTGACGAAAATTTGTGGAATAGTTGGCCAATTGTTATAGTCTTTGATGCCTTGTCTTATTTCGGCATTTTCAAGTACGTTAACACTTTCATATTTTACGCCCAGATAATCAAATATTTGAACTACCGTTGATGAAAAACCACACTGAGGAAATACTGGTGTGCCCTTCATATAGATGACAACATTGTTATCATTGATCGTTTTACTTATGATATCATTAACTGACATGAGTTTTCCTTTTTGTTAATTAGACAAGTATGGTTTATCTAATAGGATATCAATAGTTTAGTTGATAAATATTAAAAACAATAGAGAAAAACTACAGATATACTTGACCTAGATAAAATAAATTTGAATACATATACTATAACAAAAACTAAAGGACTAACGTGCTAAAGAAAACTTCATTACTCATATTATCCCTTCTTAGTATATTTTATTCAGTCTCTGTAACTGCTGCACCGCTAAAAGCTGAGTCTAATAATATTATATTATATGGAGATGTCTCTCCTAAAATAGCTAAGCAAACATTAGAAAAAATGGAGATATACCGTAGACTGATTATGACATTAGGCGGTTTAGATCCATACATTGATGATGAAGAAAAAATAACCATTTATGCTTTTGATAATGGTGCTCAACTTAGAAGTTATGTTGGAGTACGCCAGGTGGCTGGAATTTATACTAGTGACTATGAAGGCCGTCCTATGATGGCGACAACAATAGCCAGTAACGAGAAACAAAATAGCTTTGATAATCAAGTGATGCTTCATGAATATAGCCACCATGTTCTCCATTACTACATGGAGGGTTCTTATCCGCGTTGGTATGATGAAGGACATGCGAACTATCTTGGATGTTTCAAGATGTATGAAGGCAATGTTCTTGAGATGGGAAGCGCTTGTGCTAAACATGCGAGATGGTTGATGGGGGATGGTTTTAAATGGGTAGATATCGAAGATGTAATAAGCTCAATACGCGTGTACCCATTTTCTGATAAATCCCCTAGAAAAAGAGGTATGATGATGAACCAATTTTATGCACAAAGTTGGTTATATGTTTCCTACCTGCAAGCAAATACGAAATTAAATAGAAGATTAGGGGCCTACCTAGAACTTATAAGGGGTGGTAATGACCCTATTGAAGCTTTCGAAGAGGGTTTTGGTATGAAAGCTAAGGATTTTCACAAAGCTGCCAAAAAGTATTTTGAAAGTGATAAATTCAGTGTTCAGCAATATAGACCTGGACCAGACTTTTTTAAAGTTAAGGTTTCCAGAAAAAAATTATCTGCTGGCGAAGTAAATATGCAGATGGCATTGGGGCAGAGAAATTTTTTAAAAAAAAGCACTCTTTCCTCATATGTAAAAAAAATAAATAGTTATGAAAAAGAGTTTGGTCAAACTTCTGAATCTATGAATGCCAGATCACTTTATTATCAACATAAAGAGAACTATGATGATGCGATTAAATACGCTCAATCTGCCTTGGGGCTTGAACGCGATAATATTAACTCATTAAGAATATTAGGCGATATATACTTTCATAAGTCTCATGATTCAAAGTTCGAAGAATTAGAAGATACAGAGCCTAGATTGTATACTCTCAATGAAGATTTAGAAATTTCAATAAATCATTTTGAAACAGTATTAAAATATAATGACGAGGATTTCACTTCTACAGATCATTTACTGCGAATATACGGTTCCTCAGATATACCTTTAACCTCAGCTGCTCGAAATGCTGCAATCGTTTATGAGGAGGTTCATGATAAAGGCTTTGACCCATCTCAAACCTTAAACCTTGCTAATGTATATTTAAAGTCTGGAAAATTAACTGCTGCCTGCAAATATTTTGAAACCGTTAAAAAACAAGCAGAAACAGATCCGGATAAAGATAAGTATTCATTATTTAATCACGTGGAGCTATTAAAGCCTTCTTTTGAAGAACAGTGTGAAATATAGGGTATTTTTAATCTACCCTAGTTTCTAATGCTAGTGCATGAAGCTCACCATCAGAGCCGTCCATTTTTCCTTCTAGCGCTTGGTATACCATCTGGTGTTGCCGAACTCTATTAAGACCCTGAAAAGATTTACTTATGACAATGGCTTTCCAATGATTGTTGTCACCAGCTAGGTCAATCATTTCAACTTTTGCGTCGGGTATGGATTTAATAATTAAATCGGCGATATCTTTACCGAGCATACTCATTAGGACATTAATTTTGGTAAGAAGTTTTCATGTTTTTCACGAACTGTTGCAATTGGCAAATCAAAAGCTCCTTCTGCTTTTATATTCATACCCCCGACTTTTCCTACTATATATGCTTTCACGCCCCTGTCTTCGGCGGTTGTTAAAATGGGGTTTATACTATTTTCATCAACCGATATCAAATATCTTGCTTGATCCTCACCAAATAACCAAGCATGTGATGGACAACCTGAAGAGCGATTTAAATGAACACCAATATTATTTGTAAGTGCTAACTCGCATGCGGCTATAGCCATTCCACCATCAGAACAATCATGTATAGCATTAACACGTTTGTTTCTGATAAGCTTTCTAATGTAATCACCGTTTATTTTTTCTACATCAAGATCTACGGGAGGCGGTGCACCTTCTTCTCTTCTAAGTATTTCGCGTAGATATATTGATGACCCTAACCATCCTTTGGTTTCGCCAACCATTATGAGAGTATCACCTTCTTTTGCACCCGAAATGGATGAAAAATATTCTAGGTCAGGGATTAGGCCAACACCACCAACAGCTGGCGTTGGAGGGATAGCAACTCCATTAGTTTCATTATAAAGAGATACATTACCCGAAACAACTGGGTAATTGAAAGCTCTGCATGCTTCATTCATGCCTTCAATGGCGCCAACAAATTGACCCATAATATCCTCTCGCTCTGGATTTCCAAAATTTAAACAGTCAGTAATAGCTATTGGGTCAGCGCCTACGCAAGTAAGGTTTCTCCATGTTTCTGCAACACATTGTTTTCCGCCTTGGTATGGGTCAGCTTGTACATATCTAGGAGTGCAATCTGTTGTTATAGCTACAGCTTTGTTTTTATTGTGTATTCTTATTACTGCAGCATCGCCACCGCTTTGACTGCTGTCAAGAGTATCTGTCATGACATGGCGGTCATATTGTTCCCATATCCATCTTTTCGAACAAATATCTGGACTTCC